>RCUF01000069.1_pt1 | contig 72270 bp, 68 predicted proteins | sample 2166311 | NCBI WGS metagenome assembly RCUF01 (sample SAMN09932608, study PRJNA488358) | compost metagenome | feature: garden; material: soil; isolation source: compost soil in 4-hydroxybenzonitrile-enriched culture | place: Germany: Experimental Botanical Garden Goettingen | collected 2016-01-27
AGTAGGACGCCGCCAAGCACAAGAACCACTACCGAGTTTCGGTGGTGGTTTTTTTGTGTTTTTTGGATCTTTTAGAAAGTTATACGTAAAAACGAATTACAACCGATATAAAAAGAAAGGAATAACCTTGAAAAAGGCCTAAACTATACAGATGTGTCGAAAGTGTGTTCCCACAATCACTGCCTGATCCAACCGTACATTATTCAGAGTTATGCTATTGTCTCTTCTGTGGATCGTCTAATGAATATTTCTAAGGAGTTGACTTAAATGAAGTGGGTTCGCCAATGGTCACTGACGGTTAAACTGGTCACATCGCTCAGTCTCGTACTTACTTTACTATTCGGAGCATGGATAACAATTAATCTCGGGCAAGTGAAAAATCTGAGTATGCACAAAGGTGAACTAGAGGCAAAGATTGCCGGTGAACAGTTCGCAACCCAGATTAAGGACAAATTAGTCGCTAACGAAAATATGCTGAAGGCCCTCTCCTTTTTGCTAATGGATGCGAGAGAGCATCAGACTTACTCGCGTGAGCAGGTCGTGGCCCTCTTCGAGAAAATGCTGGCAGAAGATGAAAATGTGCTGGCTATATACACACTATGGGAGCCGAATCAATTCGATGGTGAAGACGCTCGTAATAGGAATATTAATGCTTATCATGATGCTACAGGTCGCTTTATTCCGTATGTTGTTCGCAGTGATAACCAAATTATTGTGGACCCACTCAAGGATTATGAGCAGCAGGGAGCAGGTGATTACTATTTATTGCCGAGACTGACGAATAAGACCACACTCGTTGAGCCTTACAATTACCAAGTCGGTAACAAAACGGTGCTAATCACTTCGCTTGTACTGCCTCTGTTGGATGAGTCAGGAGCTTTTGTAGGGATAGTGGGAGTGGACTTTTCCCTGGATTCTTTACAGAAAGAGGCATTAGCCTACTCGCCAATGGGTGGGCACGTGAATATCATTTCCAATTCAGGAATCTATATTGCAAATTCAAACAGCGCAGATCAAGTATCACAGACCTATTTGGATGGTCAGGAGAAGAAGCAGCTCTGGGAGGATGTCGTGCAGGGCGTAAGAAATTCCGGCTATACGAGCAATGCCAAGGGCGAAAAGGAATTGAGATTGCTTCTTCCAGTAAAGCTGCAGGGTGCTAACGAAGCCTGGTATGTGGAATCGGTTATACCGCAGTACAGCATTCTAGAGCAATTCACCAGTGAGCGGCTCAAGTCGATCATCATAGCGCTAGCTTCGCTACTTATTACCGCTTTTATTGTATACCTTTGCATTCGATTCATGGTTACACGCCGATTGAGTGCCTTTAGCGAGAAGTTTAGATTAATGTCAGAAGGTGACTTCACCCAGACCATCGAGATTCGTGCGGCGGACGAGCTTGGAGAGATGGGAGAACGGTTCAACGCCATGTCTGGCGAGCTTCGCAGTATGTTCAGACAGGTATCTGATCTATCGTTATCTGTGGGTGCTACCTCAGAGCAGTTGACGGCTGGTGCCGAGCAGACGGGCCAGGCTGCCGAGACCATCACCCAATCCATTCAGGAAGTTGCGGGAGGCTCAGAACAGCAACAGCAGGCCAGTGGCCAGATGATGCGAGCTATTCAGGAGATGTCTGTTGGCATTCAGAAAATAGCCGAGGCATCTTCGTATGTCGCTGGCACTGTGCAGGAGGTTCAGACTCAGACGGTGCAGGGCAATACCCAGATTCATGAATCTGTAGCACAGATTCTCCAAGCTCAAGAGCGAGTCATACAATCCGAGGAAGCGCTGCGCTCTCTAGAGCAGAAATCTCAGGAGATTACAGGGATTATTGACCTTATCGCTGCAGTCAGCAACCAGACGAATATGCTGGCATTGAATGCAGGTATTGAGGCGGCACGAGCTGGTGAGCAGGGTAAAGGGTTTGCGGTAGTAGCTAATGAAGTGCGGAGACTGGCTGAGCAGACAAAGGATGCAGCTAACCAAATTCGCGCGGTTATGGGGGAGATGCAGTCAGAGACAGCCCAAGCTGTGACGGCAGTGGGGATGAGTACGGCTGAGGTCAAGCAAGGCACACAGAGCGTGCAGGAGAGCGGACGTATCTTTGCGCTCATTACCGATGAGATGGTGAAGGCTACGGAGCAGGTACAGGAAGTATCAGCGGCAGCTGAGCAGATGACCGCCAGTGCAGAGAGCGTCATGCAGACAACCGAGCGCTTGTTGCATATTGCGAAGGACGCTGCGGACAACTCCCAGCAAGTGGCTGCGGCATCCGAGCAGCAGTTGGCTTCAATGCAAGAGATTACTTCTGCGGCGGAGAGTCTCAGCTCTATGGTCCAGGAACTAATGACAAGTGTGACTCGCTTCAAAATCTAATCCGCATAACAAAGTCGTATAGCTGGTATAGCTGTATTTGTATACACAAGCAAGTGGCACCACTCTCTAGCGGAGGCCCACTTGCTTGTGTTATTTTGTCCCCATTGTACTACGTAATACCCGGGAAATATCCTGGCAAATACTCTGATGCATGTACAAATGTCCACCCCTCGCACACAGCTCCGGAAAGGCTGCAGTAAAAGATACAGACAGCAGGATATGGTGCCTTGACACCCCTATACCGCTTTGCTAAGATAAGCAATAATATAATTTCAGAAGCTTTCAAAATGTCCGTCACAGGCACACATTTGTGTGAGAGTATAGAACTTTTAAGGAGGAACAACCGGGTGTGGGAAGATAAGTTTACAAAAGAAGGCTTAACCTTCGATGATGTGTTGCTGGTACCGCGTAAATCTGAGGTATTACCGAAAGAAGTGGATATTTCAAGTCGTCTAAGCGACAATGTGAAGTTGAACATGCCGCTGTTAAGTGCCGGAATGGATACCGTTACTGAGGCGGCATTAGCTATAGCTATCGCCAGAGAAGGCGGCGTCGGCATTATTCATAAGAATATGACTGTTGAGCAGCAGGCAGAGGAAGTAGATCGCGTTAAGCGCTCCGAGAGCGGCGTTATCACGAACCCTTTCTCATTGACTCCAGATCATCTGGTATCAGATGCAGAGGTAGTCATGAGCAAGTTCCGAATCTCCGGTGTGCCGATTGTTAACGAGCAAAATAAGCTTGTAGGGATTTTGACGAACCGCGATCTGCGCTTCATTCACGACTACTCTATTAAAATCAGTGATGTAATGACTAAGGAGAACCTGGTTACGGCTCCAGTAGGGACAACCCTGCAGGAAGCTGAGGTACTTCTCCAGCAGCATAAGATTGAGAAGCTACCATTGGTTGATGAAGATAATAATCTTAAAGGTCTCATCACCATTAAGGATATTGAGAAAGCCATCCAATTCCCGAATGCGGCAAAAGACTCGCAAGGACGCCTACTCGTAGGTGCTGCAGTAGGGATCTCCAGTGATACCTTCGACCGGACAGCTGCTCTGGTTAAAGCTGGTGTTGATCTGATCGTCGTGGACTCTGCTCACGGACATCATATCAATATCATTGATGCGGTTAGAAAGCTTCGCGCAGCGTATCCGGATCTTACGATCGTTGCAGGTAACGTAGCGACTGGAGACGGCACACGTGAATTGATTGAAGCTGGAGCTTCGGTTGTCAAAGTGGGCATCGGTCCAGGATCGATCTGCACGACACGCGTAATCGCAGGTATTGGTGTACCACAAATTACAGCAATCTACGATTGTGCTACTGTGGCTCGTGAGTATGGTATTCCAATTATCGCGGATGGCGGTATCAAGTACTCAGGAGAGATCACCAAGGCACTAGCAGCGGGAGCATCGGCAGTTATGCTAGGTAGCTTGTTCGCGGGTACGGAAGAGAGCCCGGGTGAATCTGAGATTTACCAAGGTCGCCGTTACAAGGTATACCGTGGTATGGGCTCTGTAGGAGCCATGAAGCAGGGAAGTAAGGATCGTTACTTCCAGGATGATGACAAGAAGCTCGTGCCAGAAGGAATCGAAGGCCGCGTAGCCTATAAAGGTCCATTGTCTGAGACTGTACACCAGCTGCTGGGCGGATTACGCTCAGGTATGGGATACTGTGGTACTCCTAGCCTTGAGTCACTGCGCAACGATACACACTTTATTCGGATCACTGGGGCTGGCTTGCGTGAGAGCCATCCACATGATGTACAGATTACGAAGGAAGCTCCTAACTATTCCTTGTAATTCGTATTAATTCCTATATCACCAAAGACAGGCTGAGCAGATTCGCTTAGCCTGTCTTTTTTTGCTGTATGGCCTGTGATAGAATAGACAAGTACTAAGTTATTAAGTTGGCATGATTGGGAGTGTCTAGCGGTTTCTGCCACGTAGACAAATACAACACACTTATGATGAATGATAAGAACGGGCGTTAGCTCAGACATAGATATAATAATGAATGCTATGGAATCATGTATTAATTACAGCATAATTGGCGTAGACAACCTATCAAGTGCCTGGCATATGCGGCATTTTGGGTAGGGTTGAGTATGAGAGGAGTTCGTAACCGTTGAAAGAATTGAAATCATTGAATGTGAATCGTGACATGAAGAAGAGCAAGCGTGCCAAGGCTGGCAAGCTGGCGAAACAAAGCGCTGCTGCACTAGTAGCTCTTAACCTCCTGTATGGAGTGGCTTTACCATCCGTAAATGTACTTAACCCGGCTTTTGTAGCTGCTGCTGAAGGAACGGCGGCTGCCTCTACGACTGCCCTGGTGGGGCTTGGGGGTATTAAGACACCGGAGCTGGCGCTCAGCTCAGCGATCCTGATTGAGCCAACGACTGGACAAGTTATTCTGTCCATGAATCCGGATCAGCCTTTGCCACCGGCAAGTATGACCAAGATGATGACGGAGTATATTGTAGCTGAACAGGTTAAGCAGGGTAAACTAAGCTGGGATACGGTAGTCACCGTTGGTGAGAATGCTGCCAAGAGTGAAGGTTCACGCATCTTCCTTGCAGAAGGAGATCAACATACAGTCAGAGATCTATATATCGCGATGGCAGTTGGATCGGCAAATGATGCAACGGTAGCCTTGGCTGAGCTAGTAGCAGGCTCTGAGCAAAATTTTGTAGTCATGATGAACGAAGAAGCTCAGCGTATGGGGATGACTAATTCTTATTTTATCAACTCAACGGGGCTGTCTAAAAAAGATATGCCTGCAAAGTACCAGCCTGACACAGATCGGGAGACGGTCATGACGGCTCGTGACGTAGCGACGTTAACTGGCTATATCGTACGTGATCATCCTGACTATACCCAGTTTACAACGCTTCAGTCCTATCAATTCCGTGAAAAGGACACTGCCCCAATCATTAACTTGAACTGGATGCTGGAGGCCAACAAGGATATCAGAAACTTCAAACAGTATGCATATGAAGGTCTGAACGGTATGAAGACTGGTCATACAACTGCAGCCCAATACTGTTTCGCTGGTACAGCTGTAAGGGATGGGATGACTCTCATTAGTGTAGTGATGGGGGCCGAATCCAATCCTAAGCGATTTACAGAGACACGTAAGGTACTCGACTACGGCTTCAATAACTTTGAGATCAAGCAGGTGGTAGCTCCAAAATCCGTTGTTCAAGGCGTGGAGAGCGTACCCGTTACCAAAGGCAAAGAGAAGACGATTGGCGTCGTAACAAGTGACGCTGTCAGCTTCATTGTTCCTAAGAATGCGGCCAATCCGCAACTGACATTTACGACAAATATCACGCCTGAGGATCAGCTGGTTGCGCCACTCGCACAAGGTGCCAAGGTCGGAACCGTGACTTACTCCTATAAGACGGATGGAATGGGGCAGCCGCAAGAAAAGACAGTGGATCTGATCACGACAGCTGCGGTGGAAGAAGCGGGTTGGTTCAAAATGTTGTTCCGTGCAATCGGTAGCTTCTTCGGGGATCTGTTCGACGGGATTAAGAATCTCTTCTAGGCCATGAGCTGTGGGATTTTTGTTGTGATTTTAGTCCTATTCCAGTAGAATAACAAGTTAGAATAATACACAAGATCATTGTGTTGATGCACACAGAATGTATGGGTTACATGAGCTTAAAATTCTTCTATGGTGGAACCATAACACAGGAGGTCAGGTATGGAAACGGGAACATCGCGTGTAAAAAGAGGTATGGCGGAAATGCAAAAGGGTGGCGTCATTATGGACGTCATGAATGCTGAGCAGGCAAAAATTGCTGAGGCTGCAGGTGCTACTGCGGTCATGGCTTTGGAGCGTGTCCCATCTGATATCCGTGCAGCTGGCGGAGTAGCTCGCATGGCTGATCCTACCATTGTGGAAGAGGTTATGAAGGTCGTTACCATTCCCGTCATGGCGAAGGCGCGGATCGGGCATTATGTAGAAGCAAAGGTGCTTGAGTCCCTGGGTGTCGACTATCTGGACGAAAGTGAAGTCCTCACGCCAGCTGACGAGGTATTTCATATTGATAAAAAAGAATTTACTGTTCCATTCGTATGTGGCGCCAAGGATTTGGGCGAAGCACTGCGTCGGATCGGTGAGGGCGCCTCGATGATTCGTACAAAGGGTGAGCCGGGTACTGGAAATATCGTGGAAGCAGTTCGTCATATGAGATTCATCAATAGCCAGATCCGTAAGGTACAGAATATGTCCAAGGACGAGCTGTATGCCGAAGCCAAAAATCTGGGTGTTGCCTATGAACTCTTGTTTGAAGTACATGAGAACGGCAAGCTGCCTGTAGTGAATTTTGCAGCTGGTGGCGTAGCAACTCCGGCGGATGCGGCGTTGATGATGCATTTGGGTGCTGACGGTGTATTTGTTGGCTCTGGTATCTTCAAGTCGGACAGCCCTGAGAAATTCGCACGTGCTATCGTGGAGGCGACCACGCACTACACGGACTACAAGCTTATCGCTGAAGTGTCCAAGAATCTGGGTACGCCAATGAAGGGGATCGAGATCTCCAAGCTGGCTCCACAAGACCGCATGCAGGATCGCGGCTGGTAAGGAGAGCTGGTTCATGAAGATTGGAGTACTAGCGCTGCAGGGCGCTGTTGCAGAGCATTTGAAGAGTATTTCGTCTGCAGGTGCAGAAGGAATTGCGATCAAGCAGACCCAACAATTAAGTGAGGTTGATGGGCTTATCATTCCTGGTGGAGAGAGCACCACGATTGGCAAGCTGATGCGCAAGTACGGTTTTATCGAAGCTATCCGGGAATTCTCGGAGCAAGGCAAGCCGATTTTCGGCACCTGTGCAGGTCTAATCGTACTAGCCAAGGACATTGAAGGAAGCGAAGAACCACATCTTGGACTTATGAATATCGCTGTAAGCCGTAACGCCTTCGGTCGTCAACGCGAGAGCTTTGAGACAGACCTGGACATCAAGGGGATCGAACAGCCTGTACGCGCAGTGTTCATTCGTGCTCCACTCATTAGTCAGGTAGGCGAAGGTGTAGAGGTGCTGTCAGAGTACCAAGATGAGATTGTTACTGCGCGCGAGGGCCATCTGCTGGCGTCGTCATTTCACCCGGAGCTGACCGACGATTATCGGCTACACCAGTATTTCGTAGATATGGTCAAGCAGCAGAGTATGTAAGAATGCATATGCAAGCATAGCATGTCAATCAAACCAACCTTGACCCTTCATTCTGACTCCTTAACTCGGTGCAGCCTCTTGGAGCCGATTAAGGCATAGGATTAGCCAGAGAAGATGTTTCTGCTGGAGGGTCAGGGTTTTTGTGTAGGAGGGCTATTCGTGTTAGATGTCAAAATATTACGTAACGATTTCAGCCGTGTAGAGCAAGCGCTGCAGAATCGTGGTAAGTCGCTGGAGCTCATTAGTGGTTTCCCGGAGATGGACACGCGGCGCAGAGAGCTGCTGCAGGAGAGTGAGGCGCTCAAGAATCGCCGAAATACAGTCTCTGGTGAAGTAGCTAAGCTCAAGAAGAACAAAGAAAATGCAGATGACTTGATTCTGGAAATGCGTCAGGTATCTGATCGCATCAAGGAGCTGGATGATCAGGTCCGTGAGCTGGAGGAGCAGATCGAAGAGCTTACCATGGCGATCCCTAACCTGCCAAGCACAGATGTTCCTGTAGGCGCATCGGAGGAAGAGAACCAGGAGGTTCGTCGTTGGTCGGAGCCTAGAGCTTTTGACTTCACCCCCAAGCCACATTGGGAAGTTGCACAGCAACTGGGTATCCTTGATTTTGAAGCAGGCGCCAAAGTAACAGGATCACGCTTTACCTTTTACAAAGGACTGGGTGCGCGACTGGAGCGAGCACTGATTAACTTCATGATGGATCTGCACAGCACTGAGCACGGCTATGAAGAGATGCTTCCGCCGTATATTGTGAATAAAGACAGTCTGTATGGAACGGGTCAGCTTCCCAAGTTCGAGGAGGATCTCTTCAAACTGCGGGATACCGAATATTATCTGATCCCTACAGCTGAAGTACCAGTAACCAACTATCACCGTGAAGAGATTATGGATGCAGAGGAGCTTCCTAAGCACTATGTTGCCTATAGCTCTTGCTTCCGCTCTGAGGCGGGTGCAGCTGGTCGCGATACCCGTGGATTAATCCGTCAGCATCAGTTCAATAAGGTGGAAATGCTGAAGCTGGTTCACCCGGAGACATCTTATGATGAGCTGGAAAAGATGACGGCGAATGCTGAGCGTGTGCTTCAGCTATTGAATCTGCCGTACCGCGTATTGCTGCTGTGCACAGGGGATATGGGCTTCAGCTCTGCGAAGACTTACGATCTTGAAGTATGGCTGCCAGAGAGCGGTGTTTATCGTGAGATTTCCTCTTGCTCGAATTGCGAGGATTTCCAGGCACGTCGTGCCAACATTCGTTTCCGGCCAGAAGCCAAGGCGAAGCCTGAGTTCCTGCATACGCTGAACGGCTCTGGATTGGCAGTAGGACGTACGGTAGCGGCCATCCTGGAGAATTACCAAGAGGAAGATGGCTCCGTTCGCATCCCAGAAGTGCTTCAGCCATATATGGGCGGAGTACAAGTCATTTCCCCACGGTAAGAACAATTGCATTTCTCAACAACCTGTGGTAAAATAATTTTGTTGCGCTCTTGTGAGAACACAACATTATGTTTTACCTACTCGGAGAGGTACCGAAGCGGTCATAACGGGGCGGTCTTGAAAACCGTTAGGGGGCAACTCCACATGGGTTCGAATCCCATCCTCTCCGCCATATATTGAATACCAGAGCTACTTGATTGGATTGAGACCTTATACATGAAGTGTGAGGAGGATACCGTTTAAGTAGTTTTTTTTGTTTTTGCAGTACATCAACCTATGATGGGGGTAGAAGGTTATGCACACGATTCAAAAGCTGTTCGATCATATGGAATGGGCCAATCTCCGATTACTTGAGGCGTTACGAGTGGCCGAACCAGCTGAGGCAAGTAAAGCTGTAATTCTATTCCGACATGTACTCCAGGCGGAGAGCATCTGGCTGACAAGGCTTCAGGGCCGCAGCAGCAAGGGAATTGCGATATGGGTCCATGAGACTGATCTGGATGCTTGTGAACAGTTGACCCGGATTAACCGAGAAGGATTTCAGGCTTTGCTAGGTGCTTTGTCAGGAGATGCCCTAGATCAGCCTGTCGAGTATGGCAGTCAGAATGGCACACCCCATAAGACATCTATCCGTGACATTTTAATACATATTGCTCTGCATGGTCAGTACCACCGAGGACAGGTGAATGCCGCGCTTCGTACGGATGGGTTCGAGCCAGCACCTCTGGATTATATTTTATATTCACGACTTGATCGATAATGATGGTCAATGTGTAAGGTGGATCGTCAGAAGGTACTTCGGAATAATCCAGCCGATTATGTCCAAAAAGGGCTGAGTACCAGCTCTAGTCCGAAGCAGGAAAGGATGTATATATTTCGTCTCTTTGCCGCACCTTATCAAGACAGAGGAGGTGCTATCATGAATAGAGAACTGAACATAGACCAACACCAGTTAGTTCAAGCCTGGCAAGAGCGCTTGCCTGAGTTGCTGCATCCGGGGGATCATTCGCTAGTCGCAGCAGATGGGGCAGATGGTAAGGCGCTGCGCATTCATATTGATGCTAATGGGCGTCAAAGCTATTCCTTGGACTTCGCCTGTACGTACGTAGATTCGCGTGAGGTGCAGGTTCAGCTTGTCGATGTTGAGCGGGATGGACAGACTATTGATGAGCGAGGAGATTATGTCCAAGAGCTCGCCGATCATTACACGAGACATATTCACCAATGCGCCCAAGCATTGCAACAGATTACGAATCCCTAGTGCTCATAGAGAAATGTGCAATGAAAGGATGTGTAGCGAACATGAGCAAAGCCAAGCAGGGTCTGGATAAAAACTTGAGTAATGTAGTGCAGGACCTAAATACTACCCGTGTGAATTCTCATCATGCACAGCAGCTTCAACAGGACCGCAATGATCGTAGACATCAGGATGCTCTGAACCATGATGAGACTGAGGATATGAATCCGAGTCATTCTTGAAAGCGCATAGCAACAAGCTTTGCGATAGCGGGGCTGAAGTAGTCTCAGGAGCTGCAGAACATTGATTTGCTTGAGATCCAGGTGCGTATCTATACCGGCCAAATAGACTGCGTCCATGACAGAATTCATCTGTGCGCTTCAACTATTTTTGCATAAGGAGGTCTATAAAATGAGCAAGCCCAAAGCAGTACCGGTACCAGAAGCTCAGGACAACAAGTCCAGAAGAAATGATGACCAGGGCGGAGGCATGCAGGAGCCGTTATCGGGCTCCAAAAAAGTAAAAAATCGCAACCATGTCGACCATCTGAATCCACAAGGCTAGTATCTTGACCGAATCTGATTCAAATTGAATGGCCTGGAGAGCGTAGTGGTTAGCGGAAAGCGGCCTATACTCACATAGGCTATGGTCAAGGTAACTGCTCGGGATAGCAACTCTGATTAGTCACATACTAGTCAGAGTTATTTTCTGTTCCATGCGTTAATATACACTAAACTTATGTCTCAGGTATCAATTTCCCCTTAAAGTGTTTCAATACCTCGTTAGTTAGGTTATGATTAACAGGGTATGTATTATATTGATGAACAATCGATAAATACATATCTATTTTTTTGAGGGGTTAATACGAGGGGAGAGACAGAACTTAGCATGAACAGAAAATGGACAACATTGGCAATGTGCGCGCTGCTAGTCTTCATGCTGGCACTTGTAGGCTGTGCTAAAAAGCAGGAGCCGAAGGAACTGATCAATTCAGCTGTAGAGAAGGCAAGCACAATGACTTCCTACGAGATGGCTACAAAATTGACAATCAATGACCTATCCTTTACTTCACCAGCGCTGGAGAATGATCCAACAGCTGGCATGATGATGAGCATGTTGAAGGATGCTGAACTTACAATGAATGGCGTCTATCAGTTGGAGCCAGCACAGACGGAAGTAACTGTGGGCATTCATCTGAAGGGGGATATGGCTACAGAGCTAACTATCCCGATGGTAGTGACTAAGGATAAAATGTATGTAAAAATCCCAAGAATTCCAATGCTGCCAATGCCGGAAACGGTTGTAGGCAAATTCCTTGAGCTGGATCTGAAGGAGCTGGCAGAGCAAAGCGGTGGCGAATTCACTGCTGGTGTAGTGGATCAGGTCCAAGCACAGAAGCTTGTGAATGAGCTGTCTACTGCTGTACTCGCTGAATACGATCAGGCTACCTACTTCGAGGACATTGATCCTAAGGATGCTGCTCTTCCAGAGGGTGTAAATGCCAAGCAAGTCGTTCAATTTAGTGTAACTAATGACAACGTCCAAGAGGCGCTGAATATTTTCATTACGAAGGCCCTTCCTAATGTGCTCGATATTCTCGCTAAGGAAGAGTATAAGGAGCTGCTCCAAGGAGATCAGGCTGAGATTGTAAAAGCCAAGGAAGAGCTTCAAGCCAATAGTGGAGAGATCACTAAGCAGCTGGATGAGCTGAAGAAATCGCTGAAGGTAAATCAGTTCGACGTTAACACTGCAGTGAACAGCGACGATCTGCCGATCTACCAAGAAATGAAAGCAAATCTGGAGTTCAACGATGCAGAATCCCAAAGCAATGTGAAGGTTGCCTTCACGGGTTCTTCCCAATACTCCAAGATCAATGAGAAGCAGACCTTCGAGATTGGTATCCCAACTGGTGATGATGTAATCACTATGGACGAGTTCCAACAGCTGACAGGTGCAGGCTTCTAATCACAGCTTCCAACTAAACAGATAACAGGTCGCTTAGTGAGTTATCTTGCGCTTAAGGAAACTCTCATGCATCTGTTGAACACACAAACAACGCCCGACCATGCCAATGCTGTGCATGATACGGGCGTTGTTTTTTTGTGAGCGAATGGGGCTATCCTTGTAAATAATCCAGCTCATCATCCACCATGACAGCGAACCTGCGATGATCCTGCCACTCCCCATGAATTTTCAGATAACGACGCGAGCTGCCCTCACTCTGAAAACCAGCCTTGAGCAGCACGCGCTGGGAGGCTTCATTATGCAGAAGTGTGCAGGCTTGAAGACGATGCAGTCGCAGGGCCTTGAAGCCATATTGAACAATAAGCTTCAAGGCGGCTGTCATATGGCCTTTTCCAGCGTCATCCTGATTAATGAAGTAGCCAATATCAGCATATTGGGCAACGCCCCGGACAATATTGGATATGTTAACCTGCCCTATCAATCGCTCCTCCTTTAAATCAAACAGGCCAAATAAACAACCTCGGTCGGCTGTAGCATCATCCAGACGCTGTTGAAGAAACTTTTGTTGCCCGTCTAGAGTGAAAAAGGACTCCTCCCGGATAGGCTCGTAGATTGCATGTGCTTCTCTGTTCTTGATGCGAAGATCCAGCAGGGCGTGTGCATCTTCTAGCTGAAGCTGGCGAAGAAAGATTCCCTGGGGAGTGTTATATAAAGTAATAGTCATGACGGGTTCCCTCCTTTAGTTTTTTTGCGCAGCTGTCGAAAAAAATCAGTAAGTAAAGCTGAGCAATCCGACTGAAGTATATTCGGAATGACCTCTGTCTGATGGTTGAAGCGCGGTTCCTGTAACAGGTTCATCAGCGTTCCTGCACAGCCTGCCTTCGGATCTGTTGTTCCATAGATGACTTGTGGCACTCTGGACTGCACGATGGCTCCTGCACACATGGGACACGGCTCTAACGTTACATACAGACGGCAATAGAGCAGACGCCAAGCGTCCAAATGCTCACTAGCCTGGCGAATGGCAACAATTTCTGCATGTGCTGTGCCATCTTTTGTCGTCTCACGCAGGTTATAGCCGCGTCCAATAATCTCATTATTGTGCACAATGACAGCCCCAATGGGGACCTCACCAAGCTCCTGTGCTTTTAAGGCTTCGGCTATGGCCTGTCTCATCCAAAATTCATGATTATGCTCCTGCTCCATGATGCTCAATGTGGGCTCCCTTCTCCAACGGTTATCCGACGAACAAATATTCCGTTGTTAACATGATGTGCATAACTCTGTGTATAAGTCGTAATTTATACACAGAGTTATGAACAATACGTTAATAATTTTGTGGATTTGTGTATAACTTGTGGATGAAATCCTTCTTTATTGTAGTCAATGCCAGAGTTAATGACAATACCAAGTGATCCCGGCTGAAATAACACCTTCTTTTCTTTTCAAAATGCTGTAAAGCGGTTATGATGGAATTACTATTGCCAGTTATCCCCATAACCCTTTAAGGGGTGAACTTTCAGTGTGTCGATGAAAATAAAACTAACTCTAATTATGTCAGGTTCTGCACTATTGATTCTGTTGTTGAACATTGCACTTAATCTCTATTTATTGAACGAGAATGAGCGAAGGGCCGTTGAGGTACAGCTTCATCAACTGGCAGAGCAGCTTAGTCACGCAGCCAATGAGAGTGGAAATTATGTGAGTGATAATATTGTAGCGCATACCGTGGATAGCGATCCGAGAATTCTGGAGATTACGGGTGTGCGTGCACAACAGCTTTTGGAGGGGACAGCGAATGATAGCTCTTTGGCCGTAGCTTTTGGTAATTATGAACAGGGTACTCTAAGTGATGAAAGATCTGCCATTGAGGAGGCTGTTCAGACTTCAAATATGGTGTTCCAGTACAGTGGCTGGGGACAGAATCAGGTCGTCAAGATCTTTTACCCGTTCTATTCCAATACCTTCGAGGCATATGTCATTCGCATCATGGCAGATAACTCTCAAGTGGCTGTCATGGTACAGGAGCAATTACTGAGCATGGTAGTTATCTCATTGGTATTACTTGAGGTCGTAATTATCGGCAGTTATTTTCTGGCTGGAATGATCATTAAGCCGATCCAGAGCATTCTTGGTAAGGTGAATGAGATGGCGGCTGGGCAGTTTGATACGCGTCTGACGATCCGTAGTCAGGATGAGCTAGGACAGCTGGGAAGTCGTATTAATGTCATGGCCAACAATCTAAGCCTGTATACGCACCGCCTGGAGCAAATGAACGAGGAGAACCGAAAGGTCAAGGATTATCTGGAATCAGTCATTAATCAGACGGCTGATGCCATTCATGTGACGGATACCAATGGGATTGTCGTACGCGTTAATCGGGCATTCGAACAACTATATGGTTGGCGGCAGCAGGAGATTTTGGGCAAGCAACTGGACTTCATTCCTGAGGAATTAAAGGAAGAGCATATGCAGCAGCAGCATAGGCTGCTCGAAGGGCATCAGATTCATTCCTATGAGTCGGTGAGATTACATAAGGATCGAAGTCATATCGAAGTGAGCATCAGTATTTCTCCGATTCATGCTGAGAATGAAGGTATTACAGGCTACATCAGTGTATCTCGGGACATTACTGGGCATAACCGAATGGAGGAGTTGCTCCGTCGGTCCGAGAAGCTGAAGACTGTGGGTCAGCTGGCCGCTGGGGTCGCACACGAGATTCGTAACCCGCTCACGACATTGCGTGGCTTCCTGCAGCTTCAGCAGCAGACAGACCGATTGAATGCGAAGCATGTGGACCTTATGCTATCGGAGCTTGATCGTATTAATCTGATCGTCGGCGAGTTCCTGATTCTGGCCAAGCCGCAAGCAGTTCAATATCAAAAGCTGGATATTCGATATGTACTGGGTGATGTGGTATCACTGCTGGACAGTCAAGCTCATCTGCATGATATCCAGTTCGAGCTGGAGATCAGCCTAGCCTGTACTATGGTCTATTGTGAGGAGAACCAGCTGAAGCAGGTGTTCATCAATCTTCTAAAGAATGCTATTGAAGCCATGCCGAGTGGAGGAATCATCCGCATTAGTTTGTTCTCTGCACCGGGAACCGTTACAATCAAGATCAAGGACCAGGGTCCGGGCATTGCGCCTGAGATTCTGGCGAAGCTGGGTGAGCCCTTCATTACCAGCAAGGCTTCGGGGACAGGACTGGGACTGATGGTCAGCCAGCGTATTATTCAGAATCATCAGGGTACGCTGGAGATTGAGAGTCATTCAGAGGAAGGAACCGTTGTTACTGTACATCTGCCCGAAGCCCAGATTCATTCAGCTTCCGAGCTGACAGGTCCTGCAGAGGGTGAGAATAAGATAGGAGTGTAGAGAGCTTGCGTATCAATAAGTTTATCAGCGAGACAGGCTTCTGTTCGCGACGTGAAGCGGACAAGCTGGTAGAAGGCGGCCATGTGACGATTAATGGTGTGACTGCCGTGCTGGGGAGCCAGGCGGAGGAAGGCGACGATGTTCGTGTACATGGCAAGCCGCTGAATGGAAAGTCCGGACATGTCTATATCGCCTTGCATAAGCCTGTAGGTATCACCAGCACTACCGAGAGCCATATCCAAGGGAATATTGTGGATTTTGTAGGACATACAGAGCGAATCTTCCCGATAGGACGGCTGGATAAGGACTCCGAAGGACTTATTCTGCTGACAAATGACGGGGATATAGTGAATAAGATTTTAAGAGCAGAGGGGCGTCATGAGAAGGAGTATATCGTTACTGTGAATAAGCCGGTGACGAGCTCATTCTTGCACGGGATGTCCACAGGTGTAAAGATTCTGGGGCAGCGTACATTGCCTTGTCAAGTGACTCAGGTGGGAGAGCGAGTATTCCGGATTATACTGACGGAGGGTAAGAATCGGCAGATCCGGCGGATGTGTTCTGCGTTCGGCTACGAGGTGCGCCGCCTCCAGCGTATTCGAATCATGAATATCCAGCTCGGTACGCTGGCAAGAGGCAGTTGGCGCGATCTGTCGCAGGCAGAGAAGCAAGAGCTGGGGCAGCTGCTGGATTACAAGCTTATCTAGCATGTAGAGTGCAACAGAAAAAGGCATCGTCGGGCTCACGGAGCCAAGAGCGATGCCTTTTTGTAATCGTAAGAATAACTTCCGCTAGGAGCGGTCTGTCTTCGGTGAAATTTAATCGATATTTGTTATGGATTATTGTTGGCTGAGGTTGCACTTATGACCTGCGTTCCGTTCTGATACTTACGAATGACGGAAATTTCAACACGTCTGTTCTTCGATCTACCTACGTTATCATTATTGGAGGCAGACGGACGATACTCTCCATATCCGATGGCGCTGAATTTGCGTGGGTCCAGCTTATCATCCAGCAGGAGAATACGCATGAAATTCAGTGCTCGATCTGCACTCAGCTCCCAGTTCGAAGGGTACTGGCTGTTGGAGATTGGTATATTATCCGTATGTCCCGATACAATGATATCATAGTCCGGGAAGCGTTCCAGCATAGCAGCAATGGCTAGAGCGATCTTGCGTGATTCAGGCTTCACGGTAGCCTGTCCTGATGCGAATAGCGCATTATCAGCAATGGTAATCATGAGCTGCGATTGATTGAGCTTGGTGCTGAGTAGATCGGTAAGCCCGTTGCCTGAGATGTACTCATCCATCTGCTTCTTGAGCTTCTCCAGGTCCTCTTGCTCTTGCTTGGCCAGTTGTTTTTGCAGATTATCAGTCGTCTGTTTGCTCTTGCCCAGATCTACAGTAGGTTCTGTAGGATTGGCAGATTTGTAATCAAGGACGCCTGTACCGCCATTGAAGGCGGCGCTCATGGACTTGGCCATCTCCTCGAACTGTTTGGCATCCAGAGAGCTCATTCCGAACAGTACGATGAACAGGGCGAGCAGCAGGGTCATTAAGTCCGAATAAGGGAGCAGCCAGCTTTCGTCTGCATGTTCTTCATGCGGCTCATGTCTACCTTTTTTACTCACTGCCCCTCTCCTCCCTGTCGCTCATGGTTGCCCGCTCTGTTGGAGTCAGGAATACAGTCAGCTTCTGGCTGATTGCGATGGTGGACACACCAGACTGAATGGACAACAGACCTTCAACCATCATGAGCTTCACTTCGACTTCCTTTTTGGATAGACGCTTCAATTTATTGGACATCGGGTGCCATAGGACATAACCTGTGAAAATACCGAGCAAGGTGGCGATAAATGCAGCAGCGATCGCATGGGAGAGCTTCTCCATGTCACTAAGGTCGGCAAGCGCGGCGATCAGACCTACTACCGCCCCGAGTACCCCGAGTGTAGGAGCATACATACCTGCTTGGGAGAACATGAGCGCGCCGCTGCGGTGTCTTTCCTCAGTGGCATTAATATCTTCCATTAATACATCTCTTACGAATTCCTGATCGTTACCGTCAATGATCATCCGCATGCCGCCACGGAGGAAGGCATCATCGATTTCTTCGACTTTGGCCTCCAGAGCCAGCAGACCTTCACGACGAGTAATGGATGCCCATTCCATAAAGGTAGAGATCAATTCCTTGCGGTCAGGCAGCTTTTGTTCGGTGAATAGAATCTTGAACAGCTTAGGGACCCTTTTCATATCTGACATTGGAAAGGCCATGAATACACTCGCGGCGGTACCCACGAAGATGATCATGTAGGCAGCGGGGTTATTCACCAGATTGACAACCGGCGCTCCCTTCAGAATCATACCTACAACGAGCGAAACTAGCCCGAGTACCAGCCCGATAATTGTTGAAATTTGCATGATACACCTCATCCATGAGAAATTATTAACAACCTGCGCCGAAAGGACATCCTTGCCCCGGCGTATTGAAACGCGATTATAGTATTTATCGACACAATCCGCTTTTTTTTTAAGGGCAATTTTCCGGTATAATATAGTGCACAAGAACGATTCTTACTTTTGGCTTACTCAATTTGTCCCGAGAACAGCATGTATTGATTGGAAATTATGTAACGGGGCAGGGAGCAGAGGCCGCTACAGGAAGGATGAAAGGTCCGGTATGGGTGTAAAGCATGGACGTGAATATGAAGAGATTTTGCAGGAGCTAACTGCTGCCGTAGGACAGATTTCGGATAGCTATTTATTTTTTGAGATGGAGTCAGACGAATGGGGGGCCCTTGGCCTGGAAGAGCAGCATGAAGTGAATGAGGCGCTTGCGGAGGATTTGTTCTATGCACTGGGGGAGAATTCCGTCATTACGGTAGGTAGCGGGGTCGTCATTCATGATCCGGATCACCACCAGATTAATATCCTCATTGGCGAGGAAGAAATTACCGTTGTATCCCTGGTATAGAAGCCCTTAGTGGCATTCTGGCTATTGCCATGGTAATATGAACACGATATTAATCGGCGCATTGCACTGTCACTGGCAGCTGATGCTGTGAAGGGCGTGCAATGGCGGGGGTTTGTCTAGCGGAGAGGAGTAGAGAATCATGCCTTTTACACAAGAAGAAGTTGAGGCCCATCTGGAGAAGCTCGAAGGCTGGGAGTTGGAAGAGGGGCGCTGGATTATCCGCAAATTCAATTTCTCAAGCTTCATGAAGGGAATCGCATTCGTTGATGAGGTCGCTGGCATATCAGAAGCCTTCAATCATCACCCCTTCATTACCATTGATCATAAGATTGTTACGCTCCGTCTAACCTCCTGGGATGATGGAGGAATAGCGGCCGTGGATATTAAGGAAGCTCAGCAATTTAATGAACTTTACGAGAAGATGCGTTCAGTTGATTAGAATAGGGCATAGAAGCGTGGGGTCTGACCTGAATAGTAACTAAGGCTGAGCTCATAGCTCAGCTATATGCTTAGCACAGGATGGAGAACAAGATGATGAATGAGCGCAATGATACTATTGCTATAGTAGGAAGCTTGAATATGGATCTGGTAGTCAAGACGGCTCGGGCACCTGAGCAGGGAGAGACCGTGTCGGGCGAGGCACTGTATTATCTACCAGGCGGAAAAGGAGCCAATCAAGCTGTCGCTGCTGCGAGACTGGGAGCACCTACGTACATGGTTGGGACGGTCGGTGACGATGCCTTCGGCCAGCAGTTGATCGATTCCCTGCAGGCAAGTGGTGCGGATACGACGCAGATACGTAGATTATCTGGCGAGACAACAGGAACAGCCTCCATCTGGCTGTCTGGCGGAGATAACCGGATTATCGTTATTCCTGGTGCGAACGGCCAACTGACCTCTTCCATCCTGAATGAGGATGAGGTAGCAGGAACGATCGCTCAGGCCAAGCTGGTGCTGCTGCAACTGGAGGTACCGCTGAGTACAGTGACTGAGGCAGCACGTATTGCTGATGCCGGAGGAGCACGTGTCGTTCTGAATCCGGCTCCAGCCGTGGAGAGCCTGCCACAGGAGCTACTGCGTAATACGCATGTGATTACACCTAACCGAAGTGAGCTTGCAGTGCTCACCGGGAAGGAGGCGCTGGAGGAGCGTGAAGCAGTCGAGGCTGCTGTAGCAGAGTTGGCTGCTTCTATTGGAGCCGATGTAGTGACGACTCTAGGGGCAGATGGAGCAGTGTATGCCTCAGCTTCGGAGGATGGCAAGGACATCGTGGTGCGCTATGTGAAGGGATATACGGTAGATGTAGTGGATACTACGGGCGCTGGGGACTGCTTTAACGGTGCTTTGGCTGTATCTTTGGCACGAGGGCAATCGCTCGACGAGGCGGTATCCTATGCTATGGCTGCGGCTGCCCTGTCCGTCACCAAGCTTGGAGCCCAATCGGGCATGCCAACTGCAGCCGAGGTCGAAGCCTTCCAGAAGGAGCAGTCTCAAGCCTGAGTGAATGCTGAGGAATGGCTATTACAGCTGGGCAATAGCTATTACAGTAGAACAAATAGCGAATAATGTAAGGGAGTCGTGCACTAGCGCGGCTCCCTTTAGCATTATTCGCTATTGCTACTGTCCTGATAGACCATACAGTGGAAGGGCTTCATGCCCTCGGGAGTCTGCCGCTCGTAGGTGTCTGTAATTCGAAAGCCCGCTGCCTGATAAGCACGGATGGCCCGTTCATTCCAGATCAGCACCTCAAGGTCAATCTCATTCGTTGGATTCCTTCGTATGGCCTCGTTAACGATGGCTGTGACGAAATTCTTACCCTGTCCGTGTCCGCACAGATCGGGGAGCATACCTAGACCGAGACGGGTAACACCTACCATGGGGAAGAATTGTACAAATCCACAGAGCGTGCCTGTAGCATTGAAGACAACCGCATATTGGGCCTGTCGTAGCTCGGGATTACCGAATTCAATCTCCAGTGCTTTCATCTGCTCCCAGGGGAGCCAGCCGTATATGTCATAAGGCGGAGTGTATTTCCAGCTGCTTATGATGGCTCCATGAGCCTCCTCCATGGGGAGGACATGATAGTCACCTGCTTCAGATGTCACCGTCTTCAACTCCTTGCATATCTTGAATATTAGCTTAATATCCCCCAATGGAATTGGTCAAGTCAACCTCTCATCTGATGTGATGGTACGTTTGGAATCTTATCAATGGGGTAATAGCCTATATAGAACGCTATGACAATTCGCCCTATGTGCATAATTTCTGCAACCTTCCTTAGTCCCAATTCGTTAATGAAGAAAGAACACAAAAAAACCGCAGTATGGTCTGCGGTCTTATTAGTTGGATATTATATTGAGAAAAGTAGCTTAATTATTCCACATCGTCGAAATCTTCACTGTCGATAGCTGATTCATGATAAGTGTCTGTACTCATGATGCGCTTAGCACCTACATAACGATTCACATAATAGCTCTCGCTCATGGAGCTGATAATAACGCCACGAGAGGAAGAGGAATGGGCGAATTTGCCGTCGCCGACATAAATGCCTACATGAGATACGCCTCTACCACTAGTATTATAGAATACCAAGTCGCCTGCTCTCAGATCCGCGCGGGAGATAGCTGTTCCCATCTTGTATTGTGCACCGGATTGGTGCGGCAGCTTGATGCCGAGTTTGTTGAATACGAACATTGTGAAACCTGAGCAATCAAATCCATTAAGAGTAGTTCCACCTGAACGATAATGGGTACCAATGGCATCATCGATGACCTGACTCATCTTAGAGTCTGCAAAAGCGCTTCCTGCTCCAAAGGAGAAAGTGGAGAATGCGATCGCGAAGCTCACAGCTGCGATAGTTAGTTTCTTCTTCAAAAAAGACAAGCCCCTTCCAATGCCTGCGAGGTTAGCTTAAGGATTCGGTAAGAAGGTCCCCTATGATCCCTCTGTTACAAGATCAATTCACCCAAAACTGGTTCCCCCGCTCCCCAGGTGCGAGGATTCGGCAACACATAAATTTGCACCTAGATTCAAGCGATATCAGCAGATTACAAGTTATTCATAATCATCACGACAAAGATTACAAAGTTGTTACTATCCAATCACTGCGACTATTGTAACAAAGGATTATCAATTTGGCAAATGTTTCAAAGCAAAAAGTAACAAAAAAGTAGCCCTTGCATTTTTGCAAGGGCTTTCTTTGTAAGAATAATGCGTAATTATGAACAAGAACAGACATTTTTTCTTGCTTTTTGGTCAATATTCCTTCGTGTATGTGTAGCAGCTTCTCTTTCGGATATGTCGGGTTCTTTAGTTGAAGCAGCTCTACACTCACATTTGATTTGGCCAGAGGTACTGCTCTCCTATTAAGACAATCTGGACGTAGTAGCTGGTGGAGCAACAGCGTGCCAGAGTGCATATTGCGAGCTGACGTGCCAGAGCCCGAACAGACTGGTCACCAAATGATACAATTGCTGAAGAATAAGCGCGGCGAGACCTGTCCACAGCCATTGTGCACCGCCGAAGAGAAGGAACAACAGACAGGATAACAGACCGATCAGTACTGATATCGTCATCCCGGGAAACAGATACCGCAGACAACGGAGGAGCGCTGCCCAGGCTCCAGTGTGGCTAACAGTGCCAAGCTGCATATGCAGAATACATTGCTTTATGAGCCAGCCATAAGCGATCCATGCTGCTACATAAGGAAGGATGTAGGCAAGATGAGCGGGATTCTGCGGAAGTCCTTCGATATGGGGAAGCAGTCTCTGCAATATCCAGTATCCAGGGAGCCAGATCAGGCAAGTCTCAATCCAGTAATAGAGCATGGATGAGCGCCAAGTGGTCTTCATACCATGGAAGAAGGCAAGCTTGCCGTGCTCTCCATCCTGGGCATACAGTGCGTAGTAGATGCCTGCTCGAATGATAGGGGTAACTATCATGCGTATAAGCGCCATTACAATGATGACCCATATATAGGTCTGGACGATACGCTCTCCTGTGAGCGCGAGCTGACCCTCTATCCAGAACAATGCATGGCCCAGCTCGCTTTGCTCTTTGCCAGGATAACGAAGCAAGATGGGGACTACAGCATACTGCACGACTTGATAGATGAAGACACCCCAGAGCAGACGGTACAAAAACAACATAACGACAATGTGCAGCCGGGCGCGCATCAGTCCCCAGCCTTCCTTGATATATGCAGGCATTCGGCGGACACCTCACCATGACAGACTTCCAAGCCATAGCTCAATCAGCTTGGTAATACCTAGATTCCAGCGAGTAGATACTTGCTCATCGAGTCGGGCCCGAAGCATGTTATTGATATGCTTGTGTTCCAGTACGATGGTATGCAGTGGATCGATAGTAACAAGAGCGACTGGTGAATTGCCGTTAAGCTTATAGGTAACGCTGCTGTCTGCACCATTCCAGGACTTCATAAGCTGTTGTCCATTTTCAAATGTGATCTGAATAGGTACTTCTGGCACATCTCCCCCGCGCTTGGAGATCGTAACTGTCGATTCATAACGACCAGCTCCGAGTCTCTTCGTCCGAATCTGTTCTACCGCAAAATCGGCCATCTGATCACCGTAGACATATTGCTCGAAGTAATCGCCCCAGGATTTATGGGTAACCTGTTCCACGACAGACTGGAAATCCCGTGAGGTCGGATGCTTGAAGCGGAATTTGCGTGCATAGGTACGCATAATGGTATTCATTTTGTTCTTGCCCACCTGCTGCTCAATGGAATACAGAATCAGCTTGCCTCGAAGGTAGGAGTTCTGGGCGTAGTTAGTGGACGAGCTGTATTTCCATGCTTCCCTGGTCAAAGGCTCAGGTGATGATATCTGGCTAGCCTGTAAGGGCAGATTAGGAATTAGTCCATACTCCTGTTCCATCAGACGGTCCTCAGCGTAGCTCGTGAACCCTTCGTCAAGCCAGGGCTCCTCGAATTCATTGCTTGCAATCATCCCGTAAAAATACTGATGTCCAATCTCATGTACTACCGTACGCTCAAGCTCATAGCCAGGCTGGCTGTCATCTGCTCCGAAGGCTGTAATGAGCGTGGGATACTCCATACCGCCAGCCCCATTGCCCGCCTTGGGGGGGACTACGATCGACAGCGTGGAGTACGGGTAGGTGCCGAACCATTTGCTATAGTTCTCCAGTGCTGACTTGGCTGCGTAGAAGTAGCGATCCTTCAGGTCCTTGTGAGCAGGATCAAGATATAGCTTGATCTTAACGCCGGGTACGCCAGCAGAGGAAAAGGGCTCCTCCGCTGTTACGAAGTCAGGTGAAGCTGCCCAGGCAAAGTCATGTACATCATCCGCATAGAACTGATAAATCTTCTGCCCGTTTTGTGTAACGGGGGTGCTGGTCGGGAAGCCTGTAGCAGCTACAATATAGCTGTCGGGAACGCGAATGCGGACACTGTAAATTCCGAAGTCGGCGTAAAATTCCGAGTTGCCATGATATTGATGTAGGTTCCAGCCTTCCACAGCCCGTCCTCTGCGGCCTTTCGGCTCATATACACTCAGCTTGGGGAACCACTGTCCAGCCATTACAAAATCCCCAGCCACGCCCATACGGGCGAAGATCTGTGGAAGCTTGACCTCATACTTCATATGCAGCGTGATGCTCTCCCCGCCCTTGACCGGCTTAGGCAGGCGAACCTTGAGCAGGGTGCGGTCATTCACATTTCCATCGTCTGGCTGCACATATTGAGAACGGTGCATCAGGGAAAGCCCGTCCTCGGTTGTTAGCTCCTTCAGCGTTATGGAGCCATATCCATCCTTGGGCATTCGGTCATTGCGCAGCTTGCCGCCTGATTCCTTCATGAAGGTTGTATTGGCGGATTCGAAGGCATTCGGATACATATGAAGATATAACTCGGTTACAGTCTTCGTGCCGGGATGCCTCCAGGTTACGGTCTGGGTGCCTTGCAATATCCCTCCGTCCTCCAAGGCGACATCCATGTGATATTCCACAAGCCGCTTGCTTAACACTTCAGCCTGAGGTGCAGGAGGGGGCGTTGGTGGTGTAGGAACCGCAGCTGCTGCTGAGGGCTTGGCCGGATTGGAAGCAAGCGCAGAGGCGGGATCAGGATAGAGCCAGCTACCAGCTGCCAGCTCTCCCGTGATGAGCACGATAATGAGCAAGCACTGAATAAAAGTTTTGGCGCGTGTTGGAGCCATACATTGGATACCTCCCGTTGACAAGCATCTACAGCATGTATATGTTTGCAATCAGGAGATTATTAGTTAAAATATTTAGAGTGCATACTGGTCGGTATGGCTGTGATAGATGTTACCTGCTGGAATTAGGGTTGATATACTAAATACAATGTGTCATGGAGGATCGATATGGAGCAGAATCAGGATGGCAAGAAGCAGATTGCCTTGAATATTGTAAGCGCCAAAAGCAAGCACAAGGGCTTCGGTGCAGGGTCCATTGACCTGAATAACATGTCGCCGGTCATCATTGATCGTGGTGAGGCCAAGATCGATATCGGAGCGATGCATGCCAAGAGCAAAGTAGAGCGTGGCATCAAATTTTCCACCAATAAAGAAGACGTGCCGAACGGACGGCAGGTATGGCTCGTATGGGTAGCGGTGGATCGCACCCCAGAAGGTCGTCTGTATGCAGGAGCTACGGCGTGTGAGATGTGGATTGATGAAGAGGCCAAGCGTGGCTGGAAGATTCTCGCCGAACATGTAAATAAGATGGATTATGCCCTCAAGCGTCGCATCATGCTGGATGAATTAGGGCAAGAGGAGAAGACGGCCCTGAAGACCTTGCTGATCTCCCATAACGAAGAATGGTGGAACGCATCGCCTGATGAGCTGAAGCAAGCGCTGGAGGCTTAGTAGTCATAGCTGCGATGGACATATCATCAGCAGGCTGAACATGAATATTTAGTACAAACTAAAGACCGGAAGAGATCCTATGATCCTTCCGGTTATTTGTATGATGGCAGGGTAGTTACTATTGTAGCGTATAGGACCGAAGCAGCCTTTGCAGGGCAGGCCGAACCTCCCCGCTGAAGATTCCACCATGATAGCAGATCAGTGTATCGATCTCATAGTCAATGAGATGCTGGACGGATCTCACTGCCTCTGCAAGATCCAGAGTATACTGCGGATTGGCAATGCCAAGCTCCCCATTGGCCTCAATAACTACAGCATCTCCAGCAATCAGCGTGCGGCTAGCTTCTAAGTAAATAGATATATGTCCCGGTGTATGTCCTGGCGTATGAATAATCTCCATTCCTTGGCACCAAGGAAGCTGCTCCTGATCCAGCACAGTCTGATCGACTGGAGCTGATTCAAGTGACTCCAGTACCCGGATGAATTCCTTCGCGGCAGGCTGCTCCTGTATAGGGAGATGATTTAGCGAGTCCAGAGCTTACTGTAGGCGTGGTGCGGTGCGCTTTCCCTCTATATAGTGAGCCTCCTGCTCATGGGCAATAATGCGGATGTGGGGGAACCTTCGCTTGATCTCGGCAAGTGAGCCTACATGATCCAGATCATGATGTGTGAGGATTAGACCTGTCATGCTGGAGAGAGACGTTCCTTCTTGATTCAATGCCCTGTCTATATTAGAGATGAACCCCGGATAGCCACAATCGATCAGAAAAGTATGCTGCTCATCTCTAATCAAGGCTGGGGTGATGATCTGCTTCACTCCGTTATAGTCAAATTCAATATTTAGAGCCCGACTGTATATGTTCATTTCATATGCACCTCCATGATCTTATGTCTCCTGCCCCCTAGCCTCCTGCCATCAAGAAAAAGGTACAGATGAGACCGTCTCAATGCTGTAATTCCCCATATTTTTTATAAAAGTCTAGCGGCGACTTGGGCGCCGAATTGAACGCGTGATTCCGAATGATGAAGCGCCAGGGCTTCTCGGCGTATACGCCTGCGTAGTCGATATTGATGCGAGGCCCACTCATAATCTCCAGATTCGGGTCTATGGTCGCAGTCTCCAGCCAGAGAGGCCCCTCTGCACTGCGAAGCGAGCAGCCATTAAGGCTCTTATCAATTCGCAATGCACGGCATAGCTTGCCTGGACCATTGCTCATATCGGCTGACTTCCTGAGCTCAGTCCCCCGGTAGCGCTTCATTAGTAGCCCATCCTGCGGTGTTAGTGGTTCGACGGCACGTATCAGTACGGCCTGTGGGTCATCTATTACGCCTGTGACTACATTGAGACAGTGGTACATCCCGTAGATGAGATAGATATAGGCAGGCCCACCCGCGTGGAACATTAGCTCCGTGCGGGCTGTGCGCCGATTCTGGTAAGCGTGACTGCCTTGATCCTCAGCACCTCCATAGCTCTCGGTCTCCACAATGCGGCAGCGTATGACCCCGTCCTCGGTAGTTCTAACCAGTGTATGACCCAAGAGAAGTGGAGCGGCCTCCAGGGCGGTCAAGGGGTAAATGTCGGATACAGTGACTCCTTCTGCTTCGGCAGAGCTATTGTTCAGCAAGCGAACGCCTCCTTTCTCGTTCGGGGTAATCTGGATCGATCCCCGATATCTCTTTTCTCTTTCTTCTATTGTATAGGCAACCGAATGTATAGCAAACGATGGACTACAAATAGCAAGAGCCTCACCCTCGCGACAGCAGGGTGAAGCTCTTTTTCACATCGGCTTAATCTAACCACCAACGTTTGAAGTCAGACCACCAGGAGCGCTTCTCCTCGTGTCTAATCTCTGTGGTTCCAGCTGGTGCTGGCACAAGTGGCTCTCCACCATGTCCGTCACATGTCTCCTTGGGCTCGGTGCCGCTGATGAACACTTCCAATTGCTTGTTCGGACACTCGGCAGAAGCCAGCTTGCCTGAGTCAGGATCAATATAGACGCTTACGACCCCATCCGGGATCGGAAAAATCTTGGGCGGTACATTCGCCAGGGCCTTCTCGGTATACTCAGCGAAGATCGGAGCCGCCCTTCTGCCGTCCGTTGTGCTGATAGCGCGGTTCTTATCGTAACCGACCCAGACCGCTGTAGCCAGCTCCGGCGTATAGCCGACCATCCAGGCATCTGTATGCGTCGTGCCGCTTTTTCCGGCAACAGGGCGCTTCATCGTCTTCGCAACGCGGTTGCCTGTTCCGCCCTCCTCGAAGACGCCTTCCATCAGTCGAGTCAGTACATAGGCAGCCGCAGGCTTGACGACCTGCACGCCAACAGGCTGTGGTGCCTCATAGAGGATGCGTCCGGTAGCGTCCGTGATTCGCAGCACTGAGACAGTAGGTCGCTTCTGGCCTCCTCCGGCCATGACAGCGAAGGCTGATGCCATCTCGAACGGACTGACAGGTGAAGCCCCTAGAGCCAGAGAAGGGACTGCTTCCAGCTCAGAGGTGACGCCCAGCTTATGTGCCATCTCGATGACGGATTCTGCTCCGAGCTGCTGGATCGTATTGACCGCGTAAATGTTGTCGGAGGCAGCAATGGCCCGCCGCATGTCGATGTCCCCCCAATATTTGTCGCCGAAATTGCGGGGCTGGTAGGTCTTGCGATCATCGTCGTATCGGAACAAAGTAGGCCGGCTCTCGAACTTGGAGGAGCTGGTCAATTGTCCCGAATCAATCGCGGTTAGATACATGATAGGCTTGAACGACGAGCCTGGCTGCCGGGTCGCAGTCAAGGCGTGATTGTACTGATTGACCCTATAGTTCCGTCCGCCGACCATTGCCTTTACGTGACCTGTACGGGGATCAATCGAGAGGAGGGCTGTCTGCAGCTCCTCGGTGCCCTGCAATCCTTTGGCTACAGCCTGTTCTGCGGCTTCCTGCATCCCCATATCGAGCGTCGTATAAATGCTGAGTCCCCCGTGCTCCAGCAGTGCTTTGCTTATCCCCAGCTCGTTCAGGACGACATTGCGGACGTAATCCCGAAAATACGGCGCGGCCTCCACCGTGGTCCGTTCGCTTGGCGCATTCAGTGGCAGCAGCTGTTCATAAGCCGCCGAAGCCTCGGAGGAGCTGATTTTACCAGTGTCCACCATGGCCTGCAGCACAATTTTTTGCCGGTTTTTTGCATTCTTCATGTGATTATAGGGTGAATAATAGGTAGGGCCCTTGGGGATTCCGGCTAGTAGAGCGCTTTCCGCCAGATTGAGCTCACGGGCAGTCTTCCCGAAGTACATCTGAGAGGCTGCCTCAATGCCGTAGGCCCCATGGCCGTAGTAGATCTGATTCAGGTACATCTCCAGAATCTGCTGCTTGCTGTATTTCATCTCAAGCTGAGCTGTATATACGGCTTCCTTGGCCTTCCGTGTCCAGGTCTTCTCATGGGTGAGATAGAGGTTCCTGGCCAACTGCTGTGTCAGGGTGCTCGCCCCCTGTGACATGTTCATCTCCTGCAGATTCACGAGCACGGCGCGGGTAAGGCCCTTAAGATCAAAGCCGAAATGCTCGAAGAATTTTCGATCCTCCACAGCAATAGTTGCATCAATGACGGGCTGTGCGATGTTCTCCAGTGCTACAGGGATGCTGTCCTTACCGCTAGCTGAGAAGGTGGCGATCACTTGCCCGCTGCTATCTAGCATGCTGGAGTTGCGGTCCGTATCTGCCAGAGGCAGGCTAGTCGTATATAGGTACAATGCGGCTACTGCAGCCAGCAGCACGCACAACACAGCTGTAACCCAGATGGTCTTGAGGAGCAGTATAAACGCACGCAGGCGTGATTTGGGCCTGACATCGGCGCGATCCACGCTTCCACCTTCTTCCATAGTTTTATACTCAGTATGTGCAATCTGCATCGGTCTATTCATGTGCTCGGGACAGACGGTTAGTAGTGGAGATGCAAGAAGAGTTGTGGAATGTATCTGGATGTATGCACCATGGAAGCCAAGGTGATGATAGGAGGACCGACACTATGCTAACGGAAAGAAGGGGTATACGATGGAATTGTGGTACACGGAGAAGCAGACACCTACCTTCGGGATTACAGCTAAGATCACACAGACCTATGTAACGGAACAGACTGAATTCCAGGAGCTGGCCGTAATAGAGACGGAGGAGTTCGGCAACATGCTCGTGCTGGATGGGATGGTCATGACGACGGTGAAGGATGAGTTTGTATATCATGAAATGGTAGCCCATCCGCCGCTTCATACCCACCCAAGTCCCAAGAAGGTATTGGTTGTCGGTGGAGGGGATGGCGGTGTGATCCGTGAGGTTATCAAGCATCCCGGGGTAGAGAAGGCTGTGCTGGTTGAGATCGATGGCAAGGTGATTGAATACTCCCAGAAGTATTTGCCTGAGATCGCAGGAAAGCTGGATGCACCGAACGTAGAAGTGCTGGTGAACGACGGATATATGCATATCTTGGAGCACAAAAATGAATATGATGTCATCATGGTCGATTCTACCGAGCCTGTCGGTCCGGCTGCGCCGCTGTTCGAGCGGGGCTTCTATCAAGGCATCTATGAGGCACTCAAGGAGGACGGCATCTTCGTCGCTCAGACGGATAACCCTTGGTTCAAGGCGGACCTAATTCAGAAGGTGAACAAGGACGTCAAGGAGATCTTCCCGATTGTTCGCGTCTATGGTGCTAATATCCCGACCTACCCAAGTGGGCTCTGGACGTTCACACTGGGCAGTAAGAAATATGATCCGCTAGAGGTGGATGAATCACGGATTCCGGAGATGGACACCAAATATTACAGTCCACGCCTTCATAAAGCAGCCTTCGTGCTGCCTAAGTTCGTAGAGGATTTGACGAAGTAGACTGCGGCAACCATGCTTGCCTGTAGCTACGCTGTTGGATACAGATCAAGTCTTTCCCTAAGGACAGCCGTAGCAGCGCGACAGTATACACTCTACTTAAATGTGGCAGCTGAAATGACATTTTGGAGTTAGCTGAATATAGCGCGGCATGGCCATAGTAACCGTCTTCCCTGGTGGTCTGCAGGCAGAAGGCGGTTTTTCATGCGGATATGGGGCATACTGGTGTCATTTTTTTAGCCGGATATGTAAATATCGTAACTTGTATATGTATACCTTGACCTATAAAATGTGAAGTGTGAGCTGGTAATAAGCAGCATTTGCATGAAAATCATGCTCTCACGAAGAAAGACAAGCCATTCAGGAGGTGTTCATCATGAAACGAATGAATTCAAGTCAGTCAGCCAGATTGTCATGGAGCACCCTATATCGGCGAGCAGGAATAATAATGCTTCTGACACTGCTAACGGTCGCTAATATGCCGACAGGGACAACGAATGCTGCAGCGGCAACCGAAGCATGCACGAATGGTGATCAGGGACTGTTAAGTAAGCTGAAGCAGGAAGGCACAGGCCATCCCAGAGAGCAGCTGGTCCTGACAGATATTGATTTTCTGAATACGAAGACAGGACGCGTGGCAGGCAGTGGTTTTTTAATAGGTACATCGGATGCAGGCTGTCATTGGCAGGCTATTTATACAGGTCAGTGGAATTTCGCGCAGATCGACTTCCCCAATAATGTACAGGGCTGGGCTCTGGCTACTGTAGGCGAGCAGCCGACGATGTACTTGCTGAGAACAGAGGACGGCGGATCGCATTGGAAGCGTCTGAATACGCCAGCTCCATTCATCAGTATTCAGCTTCTGAACAAGAGCACAGGGTTCGGATATACGTCGTCAGGTGCGTATGTGACCAAGGATGGTGGCGTCAGCTGGAGCAAGGTGAAGGTGCCTGCCAATACACGTGGAGCGACCTTCGCTAGTGAACAGAATGGATGGGCGACCGTCGTCCGTCCAGGCAAAGGGTACGCGCTGATGAAGACGGCAAATGGCGGTAATAGCTGGAGTCTCGCGTTGGAGGTTCCCTTCAAGAACCCCGTTCAGGGTGATATGTATGTGAAGGATAATCAGGTCTATGCCCTGCTGTATGGTGACTCTGGTATGTCACAGGTGTCTTACGCCCTGTATGGCAGCAATGACGGGGGCAAGCATTGGAGACAGGTGCTGAATCAGACTACAGCTGGCGGAGGTCCGGCGCCAGGTGGGCAGATATCCAAGGTACACGAGGGGCCTGCCAACCCTGGAGGGCATCCAGGTAATATGGAGCTGATCGGTAGCCAGACTGCATTCCTGGCCGGCGGTTCTCCTGCAGGTGGCAAGGTGGCTATAGGCTACACCACTGATGCGGGTGTCCATTGGACGAATAATACTCCCGTAGTGGAAGGTTATGGTGCGAGAATATCATTTATAGACAACAAGACAGGGTACATGGCAGTAACCGGCTCTTTGACACCAGCAGTGTATGCTACACAGGATAGCGGGAAGCATTGGAGCCAACTGCTGCGGTTGCCATCCTTTTAATATTTTGATTAATATTCTGTGTAAAATTTTTGTTCAATTCATTGTCTAAGCCAAAATTAGCATTGGATTTGCCAATTCTTATGATCTAAGTCACAAGTGAAATTGCTGCTCCCTCCCTATAATGAGTACAGCCCGAGGGCCTTTAACGGCTTTCGCGTACAATTTCATATGGGAATGGGAAGTGAGTTATGGGCTTAGCATCTAAAATTACGTATAGCCTGATTGCTCTGCTGTTGGTCATGGGCATGATCCTGGGTATATTCAGCTACCAAACTGCTTATGAGCAGGTAAAGACGTCGGCTGGCGTTGAATTGGTCGGCTGTGCCAATATTACGACTGGCCTGGTCAATCCCAGCGATGTGGAGCAGCTGCTGCAAGGCAATAGCGCAGGACTGGCAAGCATGGAGCAGCGATTGAATTGGACCGTAGAACATAAGTCTCTCTTCAAGGAGGTCTTCCTGCTCTCGCTGGACGGTAAGATCCTGGCCGCCGATCAGAATGTGAAGGCGCGTGGATATCAGGCAGGGGATAATTTTTATTTTGATCCAGTGGCACAGCAGATGGTTAAGGAACAGAAGCACTCCATGTACTCGGATGTATACACCTATGATGGTGTTGAACTGATGTCTGGCTATGGTCCTATTTATAAAAATAATGACTCCAGCCAAGAGGTTGTTGCTGTGATGGTAATCAACTTCGATGCATCCATTCTAGGCGAGCGCACATGGGATACTCTAGCCACCCCGCTTATGATTGGAGGTGGAGTGCTGCTGGCGACAGCTCTGCTGATCTATCTCTTGGTCCATTGGATGATGAGGCCGATTCCGCTGTTAACAGCGGAAGTGGATCGAGTGACGGCGGGAGACCTGACGATCAAGTCGCTCCCATGGACGAGCAAGGATGAGGTAGGCAGACTGGCACGTAGCGTGGAGACGATGGTGGCGCAGCTCCGGGAGATGATAACGAAGGTGAACGATGCCTCCTTGCAGGTGGGCTCATCCGCACAGGAGCTGTCAGCCAGCTCTGAGGAGACCAGCAAGGCAAGTGAGCAAGCCGTCATAATTATTCAAGAGATGTCGGATGGTGCAGAGCGACAGCTGCAGAGCCTTGAGTCTGGATCTGCAACCATACAAGACATGGCTGCACTCTTATCTCGTATGACCGAGCATGCTCATGAGGCTGCACGTATTGCTCGTGAATCCTCCTCCTTTGCTCTTACGGGAGGACAGTCCGTGGCTCTCAGCAATCAGCAGATGAACGCTATGGATGCCCGGATCAGTGAGCTATCTACAATCATTCAGAGCTTAACTGGCTTCTCTGCACAGATTAACGGTATTTTGGGTGTTATCACCAGTATCGCAGGAGAGACCCATTTGCTGGCGCTGAATGCGACGATTGAAGCCCAGCATGCCGGGGAGTACGGGAGGAGCTTCGGTGTCATTGCACAGTCCGTCCGTCAGCTGTCAGAGCGCTCCACGGCTTCTGTGAGGCAGATTGCAGATATTGTATCTGTTGTCGTGCAGCAGATGCAGCTGGCCTCCGAAATGATGCAGACGACTTCAGGAGAGGTTGCTCATGGGACCGAGCTGGTGCGCAGCGCCGGAGAGGCCTTTGTCGCCATTGAGCAGTCTGCGCGTCAGACGGAGACAGCTATTGCGGAGGTAGCAGGGGCGGCGGATCATCTATTGCAGCGCTCGGATCATCTCGTACAGTCTATGAACGAACTGGTTGAGGTAGCAGATACGACAGTAGATGGAGCGCAGAGCATTTCCGCTGCATCTCAGCAGCAGCTTGCGGCCATGCAGGAGGTAGATGCCTCCGCAGCGCAGCTATCCGAATTGTCGGGTAAGTTGCAGCAATTAATCGAGCGGTTCAAAGTTTAATATTAATGAAGAACAAGGACCGGAGATTTCTGCTCTTGGAGTATGAAATTTTCCGGTCTTTTGTGATAACATAGAAATGTGCTGCTAAATCCCAATTGAATTGCTTGGGTGAACTGGATATAGTAGTACAATAGGACAGATATGCAGGGAGTCGGAACCATGCCGCAATTCACACAGGTAAGAGTCCGTCTGCACAGCCGCCACCAAGGTGAAGATGTGGTGCAGGATATTCCAGCTGAGGCCATTCTTCGCGGCAGCACTCTGTACATAAGGTATGAGGAACCGCAGGAAAGTCCGCTGGGCGGAACAACCAATGTTACGATTAAAATAGGACAAGCTGAACTGAAGCTGATTCGACACGGTGAGGTGCAATCCGAGCAGTCCTTCGAAGAAGGAAAGCGACTGCCCGGTTTTTATCGTTCTCCTTACACCAATTTTGCCATGTCCACGGACACTAGCAGGCTGACCATTCAGCGTGAGGGTCTGACTGCACATGTGGAATGGGATTATGATTTATATGTGTATGAGGATTTGACCGGAGCGTTCGCTATCAGTTTGCATATACAGGAGGAACAGGAATAATGACGAGCAATCCCCTTGAACGAGTTCACCAGCAGGTGGTGGAAGCCATCGAAGCTGCAGTACTGGCAGCTGGTATTGTGAGCCGGGAAGAGATTCCGGCAATTACACTGGAGGTCCCGAAGGACAAAGCGCACGGCGACCTTGCTACGAATGTGGCTATGCAGCTGACCCGTATTGCCAAGCGCAACCCGCGTCAGATTGCCGAGCAGATCATCGAGCATTTGGATCGGAAGGGCGCATCAATTGATTCTGCAGAGATTGCAGGCCCGGGCTTTATTAATTTTCGACTGGATAAGAGCTATCTGTACCCAGTAATTCAGCGTGTGTTGGAGCAGCAAGCACAATATGGACGGGTAGAGGACGGTGCTGGTAAGAAGGTACAGATGGAATTCGTCAGTGCGAATCCGACGGGCAGTCTTCACCTGGGCCACGCGCGTGGTGCAGCTGTAGGGGATGCGCTCTGTAATGTACTGGATTTTGCAGGCTACAAAGTAACCCGTGAGTACTATATTAACGATGCTGGTAATCAGATCTATAACATGAGTCGCTCGATTGAGGCGCGTTATCTTCAGGAGCTGGGGCAGGATGCCGAGATGCCTGAGGATGGATACCACGGTGAGGATATTATTGGCTTCGCCAAGGAGCTGGTGGCTGAGAAGGGTGATTCGCTGCTGTCGATGAGTCCTGGCGACCGCGCGGGCTTCTTCCGCGAATATGGTCTGGAGAAGGAGCTTGACAAGATCAAGCGTGATCTGGAGCGCTTCCGTGTGCCGTTCGATTCCTGGTTCAGTGAGACTTCACTGTATGAGAATGGAGAAGTATTGAAGGTGCTGAATGAGCTTCGTGATCGCAACGAGATCTACGAAGAGGAAGGCGCAACCTGGTTGAACACCACCAAGTATGGTGATGACAAGAACCGCGTATTGATCAAGAATGACGGCACCTATACGTATCTGACACCAGACATTGCTTATCACCGGGATAAGTATGCCCGCGGCTACGATACGATCATCAATATCTGGGGAGCAGACCATCATGGTTACATCCCACGGATGAAGGCGGCTATGGAGGCACTGGGCAATGATCCAGATAAGCTCAAAGTCCTCATTGCGCAGATGGTCAGTCTCTTCCAGAATGGCGAGAAGGTGAAGATGTCCAAGCGTACGGGCAAAGCAGTAACGATGCAGGATCTGATGGATGAGGTGGGTGTTGATGCCATCCGTTATTTCTTCACCATGCGTAGTATGGACTCGCATCTGGATTTCGATATGGACCTGGCAATCTCCACGTCCAATGAGAATCCGGTATTCTATGTGCAATATGCACATGCTCGTGTGTGCAGCGTGCAGCGTCAAGCAGAGGAGCAAGGTATTACACTGCGCCCTCTCTCCGAGATCGCGCTGACCGAGCTGAATACCGAGCGCGAGTATGACCTGATTCGCAAGCTGGGTGAGCTGCCTGAGGAAGTGTCCGTTGCAGCAGCCAACTACGCACCGCATCGTGTCATCCGCTATGTGTATGACCTGGCCTCCATGTTCCACAGCTACTACAAGGCAGAGCGTGTCATCACTGAGAATGTAGAGCAGACCCAGGCTCGTCTGGCGTTGCTGTCTGCAGTCCGCGTTGTCATTGCGAACGTGCTGAAGCTGGTGGGCGTGAGCGCGCCAGAACGGATGTAGCTTGATCAAGCTGTATCTCTCAAATAAATACATTAACAATGAGGCTGTCCCAAAAGTAGCTTTTAGAGGCATGTCAAGGCGATATAGAATGGATGTTGACGCTTTCAAAAGTATGTTATATAATTCAGTCAAACGAATAAACCCATTAGACATGTGACTGGTAATGCAGGCAGGATCTAAAATGACAAATGTTTTATTTGTCGTTTTAGGTCCTTTTTTATTTGCATAAAAGCCTGCCTCCTCTCGCATAATTTTACAAAAGGAAGGAGCACGGACATGGATTACAAACAGATCGCCGCGGAGGTTCTCAAGCATGTAGGCGGCAAGGAAAACATCTCCCATTTAGAACATTGTTCGACAAGATTGCGCTTTTCCTTGAACGACAACACTAAAGCCGATGTCAAGCGGCTCGAAAGCATTCCTGGAGTTATCGCTGTAAAAATGACTGGTCAGTGCCAGGTCGTCATCGGGAATGAAGTTGTTGAAGTTTATGATGCAGTCAATCAGTTGTTGGGCTCGCCGAATCCGAACTCGGAATCCGCCGCTAAACCGAAAGAGAAGAAAAAGCTTGGCAGCGTTATTTTGGATTTTGTCGTGGGTGTGTTTCAGCCGCTGATTCCGGCCATTGCTGGCGCCGGGATGTTAAAGTCGCTGTTGCTGTTGCTTGGGTTAATGAATGTTCTGGACCCGGACGGCCAGACTTATAAAATCTTGTTTCAAATTGGAGACGCGGCTCTATACTTTCTTCCATTATTGGTGGCTGTTACCACCGCCAACAAACTGAAAGTAAATACTTTGGTGGCCCTGGCTGCCGTCGGCGCTTTAATTTTGCCGAATGTGGCGGCTATGCTCGGGGAAGGCGCTCAGTTGTTCGGCCTTCAGGTCAAAAACATCGCTTATGCCTATCAGGTCTTTCCGGCGATTCTGACCGTCTTGCTCTATGCTCAAATGGAGAAATGGTTTACGCGAATTACGCCGAAGGTGATTCGGGTCTTTTTTGTCCCGATGATGTCACTGCTCATTACCGTGCCGGTTTCGTTATTAATTTTGGGCCCGATCGGTTATACGCTCGGCGAAGGTTTCACATCCATCATTTTAACTTTGTTCGACAAGGTGGGCTGGATTGCTGTAGCTTTATTGGCAGCCGTATTGCCGCTGATGATTTCCGTTGGCATGCACAAAGCGCTCATTCCTTATGCCATCTCCGCGATGGGAAGCACCGGCAAGGAATTGCTTTATTTGCCCGCTTCGCTCGCCCACAATATCGCTGAAAGCGGCGCCTGCTTCGCCGTTGCGGTGCGGACCAAAGATAAAGCGCTAAGAGCCACGGCCATCTCCTCCGGAATATCCGCTTTTTTCGGCATTACGGAACCGGCCTTGTACGGGGTCACCCTGCAAAATAAAAAAGTGCTCGGCAGCGTCATGATCAGTTCTCTTATTGGCGGGGCGTTTACCGGTATTGTCGGCTTGCAGGCTTTTGTTCTTGTCGGACCGGGGCTGGCCAGTCTGTCCATGTTTATCTCGGAAGACCTGCCGCGGAATATCATCAATGCTGTCATTGCTCTGGTCATTTCTTTTGTGGTTGCCTTTGTGTCGACCTTTATTCTCGGCAAGGACAATAAGGCCAAAGTGGAGGAGCGCCGATTGGCTGACCAGCCAGATACGGTGCAAGAGTTCAAAAGCCCGGTCATCGGGGAAATGATTCCCTTGTCCGAAGTGAAGGATGAGGTCTTTTCCACCAAAGCGATGGGTGATGGAATTGCTGTCATTCCCGCCAAAGGTGAATTATACGCGCCTGTGGATGGAAAAATTGAGATGGTTTACGGCAGAAACCATGCCATTGCGATGAGTACGGCGAACGGCATCGAGCTGCTGTTCCATGTAGGGATCGATACCGTCAGATTGCGGGGCAAATATTTCGAACCCCAGGTTAAGGCCGGGGATGAAGTCAAAGCCGGCGATTTATTGCTGAAGTTCGATCTTGAGAAGATTATTGAAGAAGGCTACGATCCGGTAACCATCGCCATCGTGACCAATAAGGACAAATACGCGGTAGAGGTTGCGGATGTACAACAGGTGAATCAACAGGATACTTTGATGTTTGTAACCGCTATAGGAAATTAAACCAAGGGGGAGAATAGAAATGAGCAAAGGATTTCCGAAGAACTTTTTATGGGGCGGCGCTATTGCCGCCAATCAGGCGGAAGGGGCTTGGAACGTGGATGGGAAAGGCCTGTCCGTGGCCGATGTGGCCACATACAAATCCCATTTAAATGTCGAGGATTACGAAGCCCACCAGGTTGTTACCACCGAAATGATCGAACGGGCGATGAAAGACCCGGATGTCAGTAAGTATCCCAAACGCAGGGGGATCGACTTTTATCATCGGTATAAGGGGGATTTGGCCCTGTTTGCCGAGATGGGCTTCAAAGCGCTGCGCGTCTCGATTGCATGGAGCCGGATTTTTCCGACCGGTGAAGAGAACGAACCCAATGAATTGGGGCTGAAGTTTTATGACGGTTTGTTCACAGAAATGAGACGGCTCGGCATTGAACCAATCGTCACGCTTTCCCACTATGAAATGCCACTTGCTTTAAGCGTCAAATACAACGGCTGGGCGGAAAGAAAGGTCATCGATTACTTTGTGAAATTCAGCAATGTCTGCTTCTCGCGTTATAAGGACCTGGTGAAATATTGGCTGACCTTCAACGAAGTCGACAGCATCAACCGCCATCCTTTCACAACCGCGGGCATTGTCCCGGATCGTTGTCCGGAGGGCAAGGTTGAAGAAGTTATTTATCAGGCGCTTCATCACCAGTTTGTCGCCTCGGCGCTGGTTACGGCGGATTGCCACCGCATCATTCCGGGCAGCAAGGTAGGCTGCATGCTGACGAAGCTGACGACCTATCCAAATACTTGCCATCCCCAAGATGTGGAGATGACGCTGAGACGGAATCTGAACAATTATTTTTATGCGGATGTACAGGTTTTTGGCGAGTATCCGGTTATGATCGAAAGAATGCTTGAGCAGAAAAATATTCATCTTAAAATGGAACCGGAAGATAAGGAGATTTTGCGGAAGCATACGGTCGATTTTGTTTCTTTCAGCTACTACATGTCGTTAACCGAGTCTGCAAAAGAAGGGCTGGAGCGGGCGTCCGGCAATACGATTACAGGGGTGAAAAACCCTTATTTGCCCTCGACGGAATGGGGATGGCAGATCGATCCGGTTGGCCTGAAAATTTCTTTGATCGAGTTATACGACCGCTACAGAAAACCGCTGCTCATTGTGGAAAACGGCATGGGTGCCGTGGACAGGGTGGAAAGTGACGGCTCCATTCACGATGACTATCGGATCAATTACTTCAGAGAGCACTTTACACAAATGAAAGAAGCGGTGGAAGCTGGCGTTGACCTGTTTGGTTACACAAGCTGGGCACCGATTGATATCATCAGCGCCGGCACGTCCCAGATGTCCAAAAGATACGGCTTTATTTATGTCGATCAGGATGACGAAGGAAACGGTACTTTGCAGCGCAGCCGAAAGGACTCTTTTTACTGGTATAAAAAAGTGATTGAAAGTAATGGTAAAGATCTGGATTAATTCCCCATCTTTCGATTAGGAAGGTGACCTGTGGTGATCAAAATCAAGAAAGTGTTGAATTCCAGCGTAGTGTTGGTAGAGGATGAGCGGAACAAGGAATACATTTTGTTTGGCAAAGGCATCGGTTATGGCCAAAAAACAGGCGATATCGTCGAGGAACACCAGGCCGACCAAACGTTCGTACCCGTCGAAAATGTCAAAGTCAAAGAGTATCTCGGTGTATTGGATGCCATTCCTCCGGTTTACGTGGAACTGACCGGACAGATTGTGGTCTATGCGGAAAAGAAGCTGCAAACCATGCTCAACACGGGGATCTATTTTACCCTGATGGATCATTTGCATTTTGCGGTCGAACGGTATCAAAAAAACATCGCGATTGCCAACAAGGTTTTTTGGGAAATTAAAAATTATTATGCTGAAGAATTTGAGATCGGGCTATTCTCCTTGGAGCTGATCAAAGAAAAGCTGCACATCGAAATGCCCAAGGAGGAAGCGGCCAATATCGCTTTTCATTTAATCAATGCCCAAAGCGAGGAGAAGGAATCCAAGGACGGCATAAAGATGGCCAAAATGATCGGCAGCATCGTCAACCTGGTAAGATATTCGATGAATATTGATATGGATACGGAAAAGCCATTCCAAACGAGGAACTCACCTATCTGGCCGTGCATATTCACAGGTTAATTTCCCATAATCAGTTGGCCTAGGCGGACGGAGGGCCTTTAACATTGAGAGTCAGCAATATCATGATTTCATTCATTGGGTGTTTTATTATGGCTTTGGGCGTTCCTTCGTTATACAGACGATGATTGTTGCAGGTGTTTTGTCAGTCTTCCTTGACCTTCTGTATCCCATCCGGAATTGGGTGCATCCTCCTTTATGGTTAGGTATTGTGATTGGGGGGCTTTCTTGGGATTAGGGTCGGGAATCGTTTTTCGACAAGGGTTGACTAGCGGGGGCGTAGGGCTATTAGCTCGGCTAATTCAACTTCGTTTTCCTAATCTGAAAGTGGGAACCGTTCATATTGCATTTGACTTTTTTGTGCTTATACTAGGAGCCATGGTAATGGATATCAAGACGGCATTTTACACTCTTTTAGCATCAATTATTATGGGACGAGTGATGGACTTCACAAAAGCCGTGCGAAGTCCTTTCAAAAAGAAATCTGAAAAACTGTATAATCAAGCATCTTGAGCTTTCGTATACACTCAAGGTTTCTTAGGAAGAAGCTGCCGCCGTGGTATGCTTCTTCTTTTGTCTTGGCGAAAGGAACGATGGCTCAATGGCACAGAGCCAATCTGAGGGATGCGGGTATTGGGATTATTTATTAAAGAATTATAGTACAAGTGCAACTAATTCTATGAACTTTCTACTATATAGATAAGAGATATAAAATAAACAGTTAAATGATAAAGGGATAAGATTTGTAGAAGGAGAATAACGGATGGAAGATCAAGGAATAGTCCACCTATACTTACAGCGTTCACAGCAAGCTATTTTAGAGACGAAGAATAAATATGGGGCTTACTGCAGAGTGATTGCAAGAAAAATACTCTCTAATTATTCAGATGTTGAAGAGTGTGAGAACGATACATACTTAGCAGCATGGAATGCAATACCGCCTAATATGCCTAGGAAGTTCCCTGTATTTCTGGGAAGGCTCACACGTAATATTGCGCTTGATAAACATGGTTATAATACAGCGAAAAAGCGTAATCGTGAATTTGAAGTCATTCTAACTGAATTAGAAGGATGCTTAGTTTCCCCTGATACTGTAGAGACAGAGTATGAAGCGGGTGAAATAGCAAACTTAATAAATCAATTCTTATATGCCATAGATGAGCAAGCAAGGAATTTATTTATTAGGAGATACTGGTACTCAGATTCAATAGAGGATCTTTCTATGAGATTTAATATGAGTAGTAGTAAAGTGAAGTCCATATTATTTAGGACAAGGAATAAACTTAGAGTTCATCTAGACAAAGAGGGGGTTAACTAACCTATGAAAAGAGAAGAGTTGTATAGGGAGATCGGATTAATTGATGAAAATTTAATTGAAGCGGCTGGGCACAGTGGAATGGAGAAAAGGAAAAAGTGTATATCTAAAAAATGGGTTGTTTTAGTTTCATGTCTTATCCTGTTTAGTTCAACCTCTACAGCTTTATTAGCAACGGAATATTATGAAAATCAAAATGCAGAGCTTTACATACGTTATTTAACAGATGAAGACATGGATTTAATACCTGCTACGGAGTATGATGCCGAAAAATTTCTACAGGCTTTAAAAAGTGATAATGATGAATATGTATATATTGCTATTAATAGGCTAGTAGAATGCTTTAATGATCAAAAGTTGAGAGAAAAAGCGTTAAAAGAACTTCAGCCTTTTTTGACAAATGATAATCAAAAAATCGCTGATGCGGCTGCTTTCGCTATAGATATTCTGTCAAAAAGTTATCGCAGCCCTTATATTTTTAAGTTAGAAGATGAAAGTATAATTTTTACGTTATTTAACAGTTATTCGGATTATGGAAGCCAAAATGTCATTTGGAGGATAAAAGATAATATACTTGAAAAGTATTTAAGCTTTTCTACACCATCTATGTATGTTAGAGAAATTATTCCTTCACCAAATCAGAAGTTAGTTGCGATAGTAACATGTTCTAATAAAAGTGAATTCGTTCAAATCATAAATAGTGAAGAGGGAGAGATAAGCCCAGAGTTAGTGGAATCAGCAAGAGTCAAATATGGCGCACAAAAAAAATTAGATACATGGGTTCGCGTAGATCATGAGAATTATAGCTATGCAAATAACATAGTGTGGAAAGACAATGATACTTTAGAGTTTGAAGGCTCCCTTGCATACCAAAATACTGAGATTATAGAGAATGTTACTGTAGCGTATCAGTTTAGTAAAAAGGTAATAGAAGTCAAAGAACTTTAATGAAAATAAAGGCAGGCCGTATCCCGTCGCGGGCGCAGATACCCGCACTTGCAGGTCCTCACCCCGGTCCGGGGCTGATAGCACTATCGGTTTTATTGAAATGACGGGAGTAGGCGTATTAACGTTGATATTCATAAATAAGATTCCTTTCTTGGAGAGAGATTGGTTTTAAATCACAACGTCGAGGCTGCATCACCATGGGAGCAGGCGGTGCTCGTTCGAAAATGTGCCCGTCGGGCCGTTCTCGTCGAGGAGTGCGAGGCGCACGGGTTGACGTGCGGCCTGCTCGACAGTGCCCGTACCCTCAAAGTTGTTGAGGTCCGTGGAACTGAAGCCCGGGCATACTGCGTTGACTTTGATGTCTGTGGACTTGAGTTCGATGGCAAAAGTGAGCGTGATCGCATTCAGGGCGGTCTTGGACGGGCTGTAAACGGCACCGAACATCGGGCGGTGCGGATTGGTCGGGTCCGCGTTCAACGTTAGCGAGCCTGCGCCGCTTGATACGTTGACGATGCGTCCAGCGGGTGCTTTAAGCAAGAGCGGCAGCATCGCTTGCGTGACGGCGATTTTTTTAGGGAGAAGCTTGGGGAATGTTGGAATAGAGTGATTCATTCGCTATTTTTCATTTTGGAAGATCTCGCCTTTGACCTCGCCGATTTTGATTTTACCGTTACCAGATTGCTTAATGGTTGCATTTTTCATCACGTGATCAATATCCAGGCTGCCGTCTCCGACATATATCTCGGCTGAACCATCAACGCGATCGATCTGAATATGCCCATTGATATTATTAATGGTTACATCCGAACCGATATCATGAACGGTCAGGTTACCATCACGATTGTCGATTTCAAGGGATCCGGATAGGTTCGACACTTGAATATCACCATTTTCTTGATGCGGTTTTTAAATAGGTTTGCTTTTAGGCTACATCCCTCTTTACAAACAAGGGGTAAGATATCAAATGCATGAGCGCGAGATGAAGCACGATGAATACAAGGGAGAACCCTAACGTTACCCCATCAACTGAAGGATTTCCGTATAGGAGCGGTGTCAGGTCAGTGTGGGAGAAGACGAAGTATTTCGTCCATGCCCAGCCGTCCATCGCAATCGCGATAATGAACCCAGTCAATGAAACAAGAAGGGAAATCACGATGGAGAAGGTCGTGCTGCGAAAAGCAGCGGAAATCATGAAAGCGAGCGTAGTTGCGATTAGTAAGAATGGAATATTAAGAACATATCCAGCCAACAGAATCTGTAGTGTGGGTACTTCCCTTACTGCTTGGTCTTTGACATAGAAATAGCTGTCCGCTAATCCATCGAAACCGAATATGAAACCTCCAATGATGGTGGCCACGAGTATGCCAGCCGCGGATAATAACAGGGCGAACAGAATAGCGGCGATGTACTTGGACAGATAGATCTTGGTACGGCTGGCCGAACGGGTCAACAGCAGCTTGATCGTACCGGATACAAATTCGGCGGCAACGATTTCGCCGGCAATAATGACGGAAATTAAAGAAGCAGCAAAAATGATATTCTGCACCTGGCCTACTGCAAAGCTCCATGCATTAATATTAGGCGGAATGTTTTGATCTAAATAGTATTGATTCAGCATGATGTGTTTTTCAGCCTGTTTGATTTCAATCTTCAGCGCATCCGGCCTGGCAGCTTCCTGGCTGTATTGCATATTTTCCTGTTCCAGTTGTGCTCTCCAATTGTCGCCTGTAATGCCGTTTCCGGCTGTCTTCAAATTCACGATTTGAATCAGCACGTATAGCAGAACGATGGCAATCATCACCCACGTGCGCTTTCGTTTATAAATCTTCATGTTTTCATTGCGAATGAATGGAATCAATGCTTTTCTCCTCCTGTTACCTCCATGAACTTGTCTTCCAGCGTCTTCTTGATCGTGTTCACGCCATATACATTAATTCCGGCTTCCATTAGCTTTCGGCTAATCTCCGGAATATGCGCTTTGGCGATACTGATTTGAATGTGGTGTTGATCAGCCGTTATTTCATTGCCGGCCATTATCGCTTGCAGGATCTGTACTGCTAAATCCGGCCGGTCGACCTCGAATCGGACTTGTATTCGTTCATCGTCCGCCATATCCGATATTTGATGAACGCCTACCAGCTTCCCTTTTTGCAAAATCGCGACGCGGTCGCACATCATTTCCATCTCGGACATGAGGTGGCTGGAGATCATAATGCCTACGCCTTCTTTGTGAGCGAGATGCTTCAAGTGGCCCCTCAGCTCGCGGATACCCGCCGGGTCGAGTCCGTTGGTCGGTTCATCAAGGACAAGAAGGGAAGGCTTATGGACGAGAACGACGGCAAGGCCTAACCGCTGCCGCATGCCTAAAGAGTAGGTGGACACTTTATCATTAATGCTGTCCTCCAACCCAACAAGAGCAATGACTTCATGGATCCTTGCCTCTGTCACGCCTGGCGTCATGCGGGAGAAGTGAATCAAATTGTCATAACCTGATAGATATTTGTATAAATCCGGATTTTCCACGATGACGCCAACGTGTTTCATGGCTTGTTCAAAGCGTGTATGAGCATCCGTACCATTGATCAGAACCTCACCTCCCGATTTGGACATGAGGCCCACGATCATCCGAATCGTCGTCGTTTTTCCTGCTCCATTCGGGCCGAGGAGTCCCAGGATTTCCCCCTCTTCCATATCCAGCGTTACCTGATCAACAATGACTTTGTTTCCTATCTTTTTTGTGAGTTCTCGAATTTGCAGCAGCGACAATGCATACAGCTCCTTTTATTAGCAATTGGAATGAGATATAATTTTCCGTATTCTAGGGGATTTATCTCAACCATCCTCAACGTAACAGAACAGTTGTCATAAAGCCGAGTGACAAGGAGTCATAATCTCGAATGACAAGAGAAATCGGGCCTGTTCACGCCGGTTTGTCGCTCAATTCAAAAAGAGTGAACGGAGTTGTACATATGCGTTTTCTTATCCCCAAACGGTGGTCATGGCAGGATTGGACCATGCTTGCCATTCGCATCCTATGGGTCGTCGCCGTGATCATTTTGATGTATCAGGATCAGCCTACCTTTCCTTTTTGGATGGTGTTTACTCCACTTTTGTTATGCAATCTTATCCCCTTTTTCTTTGTGAAAGGCCGATACTCCCAATATCTGATTGCGGAGTACTTGCTGGCTGGAGGAGTATCCTTATTTCTTGCTTACGACCTTGGTTTGATAAGGTTGTTCCCGCCGGCTCTCTTTACGATTGCGTTCTATAGCCGGGGGCGAGCCCACTGGTGCTCGCTGCCCGTAGCCGTAACGCTGTTTGTTCTGAGCGCGGGGAATTCCGTCATTTCGTCGTTATCTCACTCTGTCATATGGCAAAGCTTATTCGATGCGATGATCTTCTACGGTGCCAGTTATGCGCTGCAAAAAGGAGCCTTGGCGATCAATGCCATCAGGCAGAAGCTGGCGTTAATCAAAGAACAATATACGATTTTGGAGCAATATTCCTCGCAGATTGAAAGAATGACGCTGCTGGAGGAACGTTACCGCATGGCTCGGGAGCTGCATGATATCATTGGACATACCTTTACTTCCTTGATTTTGGGGATGGAGACATTGAAGTCCCATATTCATTCGGATGAGGGAGAAGTCAAGTTGCAGGGGATGCTCAAGCTGGCGAGGACGGGGCTGGATGATATTCGCCATCAGGTGCATCAGATGGATCCGAGTGAGGAGGCGCTGCCTTTGGATCGATCGATGCTTCAGTTGCTGGACGAATTCAAGGCGAACACTGGGATTCGGGTCGTATTTCGTACGATGGGCGAGCCTTACCCTGTCATGAAGCAAGCCAAGCTTGTTTTGTATCGCTGCCTGCAGGAAGCGTTGACTAATGCCAGCCGTCATGGGCAAGCCAGTACGATTCAAGTCCTTATTCAGTATGATCATCCGCAGGTGATGCTGCAGGTACAGGATAACGGCAAAGGCGACGATAACCTTCAATATGGATTTGGTCTGTCAGGCATGAAGGAGCGGCTGGCCCCATTGCAAGGCAAACTCTATATCCATTCGCAAGCGGAGGCGGGCACGATGGTCACCTGTACGATTCCCAATCCATCTCATGAAGGCGGACAGAAGATCAAAATTCTGTTGGCAGATGACCAACCTTTGATCCGTGAGAGCCTGAGGCTCCTGTTAGGAGAAGAGAAGGATTTTGAAGTAGTGGTTGTTGGCGACGGCAAGCAGGCTGTTGCGCAATGCGGGAAGGATCATCCCGACATTGTTTTGATGGACATCAACATGCCGGAAATGGATGGCATCGCGGCTACCAAGTCCATTAAAGAGACGTGGCCGGACATTCAAATCATTATGATCACAACGATAGAAGATGTTTCTTTGGCGTCGGAGGCGCTTCGGATCGGGGCGGAAGGCTATATGCTGAAATCCATACACCCTAAGGAGCTGGCAGCAACCATCCGGCTCATATACGGCGGGGGGACGTTCATCTCGCAAGATGTAGCCCATCAATTATTCCAAAACCAGACAGGGGATAAAGCGTCGAGTCCGTACGAGCTGACTGAACGAGAAATCGATGTTCTCCGGTGCCTGACAGAAGGGCTTCGTAACAAGGAAATAGCGCAGAGACTGCATCTGTCGGAGGGCACCATTCGGAATTATATCTCATCCATCTACCTGAAGCTGCAGGTAAATGGCCGTGAAGAGGCTGTAGAGAAGGTAAGGGCAGAATTTCTGCTGCTTAACAGGTACCCCTAAAATTTCGCTGATAGGCGCGTTAAGCTGAATCGTAACATAAGTGACGGCGAAATTTTTGGTACTCAGCTATCTGCCGATGAAAATGAAAAAAACCTCAATGGGTGAACTTACCCAGGGGCAGTCCTAAGCCATTTCAAGACTTTTTGGGACACCCCCGTTTTTTTTATGTGTGCTTTTATGTGTGTTGTAACCTTTCCTACCTGAATGTGTTCCTGAACCCGACAAATATTAGATAGAGCTATTCGTGAGCGCTATATACCTGGCCAATTGATTAATGAGTGCCGAACGGTGTCGGTCTGTGTTGCTGACGAGGTAGACGTATCGTTCGTAACGGTTGCCCGGAATCGGGTGAACGACCAGCAGCCCCCTCTCCGCCTCGGACTGAACAGCCACTCGGGATACGAAGGATACATGATCGCCAAGCATGACTGTCTGTTTGATCGCCTCCAGGGAATCCAGCTCCAGGCTTGATAAGAGCGTCCCTCCGGCGTTCGCCAGCCATTTGTCGGTTAATCGACGGGTGCTGGAATCCTTGCCGTGGAGGATGAAGGAAGCGGTAGCCAGAATATCGGGAGTGAGCTCCTGTACCTTCGCCAGCGGGTGAGTCGGTGCGCAGATCAAGACAAGCTCATCCTCACCGATCTGTTCTGCGATTAGCGAACTCATCCTGAACGGCTCGGTGGAGATGATGCCAAGGTCGAATTCATGTCTATTCAGCATCTCCTGGATGACCGGAGCAGTCTTGACCGACAGCGAGATCTGAATGCCGGGATACTCCTTGGAGAAACGGTGCAGAATCGGCGGTAAAATGTAGGTGGCCGGTACATAGCTTGCCCCTATCGATATGTGTCCACGCTGCAGCGTGTCGAACTCTCGAACCACCCGTTCGGCTTCGGTGGCGAGGGCGTTGATTTTAACAGAATAATGCAATAGGGCTCGTCCCGCATCGGTTAATAGGATTCGCCCCATCCTCGCATCAAAGAGCTTGACCCCCATATCCTTCTCCAGATTTTTCATATGAAAGGTCACCGTTGGCTGCTTCAGTCCCAGCAAATCGGCCACTGCGGTAATCTTCTGATGCTTGTCCAGCAATTCCACGATATGCAGCTTCAATAAATTCAAGTGCAATCTATTCTCTCCTCTCGCTTCTGCGTGTCTGATGCCAGATCCCCTCTATATAGATTAAATCTATGAATGTTAATAGAATTCATTGAAATTATTAATTTTGCTCTAACCTTCCGCTGACACTGTTCTTAAATTGAAGATTTACACTGTAAACAGTCATGACAGATAAGAAATAGCAGGGAGTAAGCAATGGATCTGAATATACAAGGAGTTAGCAAGACATTCGGTGAGACCACTGCATTGCATCAGACGGATCTCATCGTACGTCATCGTCGATTCACTACGTTACTTGGTCCTTCCGGCTGTGGCAAAACAACGCTGCTGCGGATGATAGCTGGTCTGGAACGGCCTGACACGGGGCGGATATCCCTTGGCGACCAGACTCTGTTCTCAGCTGCGGAGCGCAAGGATGTGCCCGTGCACAAGCGCCAGTTCGGAATGGTGTTCCAGGATTTTGCCCTCTGGCCGCATATGACGGTGTATGACAATGTAGCCTATGGACTTATGGCAGGCAAACGTCACAAAGATGTGCGTAGCACGGTGATGGAGGCATTGGCATCAGTAAGGCTTCGGGGTATGGAGCAACGCTATCCTCACGAGCTCTCGGGTGGTCAGCAGCAGCGGGTAGCATTTGCCCGGGCAGTGGCGATCCGTCCAAGACTGGTGTTGTTCGATGAGCCGTTAAGCGCGCTTGACGCTGTATTGCGTGAGGAGATGCGGGTGGAAATGATGTCATTGGTACATGATCTCGGACTGACGGCGCTCTATGTCACGCATGATCAGATGGAGGCCATGTCCATGTCGAATGAGATTGTGGTGATGAACAGCGGGCAGATTCTGCAATCAGGAGCCCCGGAGGACATTTACAACCGTCCTTCGAATGCACTAGTAGCCCGGTTCATTGGCAAATCCAACTGGTTGATCGAGGACGAGATCATGTTCCGGCCAGAGCACATTTTATGGGAGTCAGATCACCAGTCTTCTGCTAAGCAGTTAGAGCGTTATCGTGTGAACATACGACATGTCAGCTATTTGGGAGACCGATACGAGATTGGACTCACAACAGATACAGGACAGCACTGGATGGCTTACCATCACACAAGACTATCTGTTGGCGAGCAGCGTGATGTCTTTGTATCCAAAGAACATATTCACTATATGAAGCAATCATGAATTAGGGGGAGATTGGGAGATGAAGAGCAAGATGAAGTGGACACGTGGACCTGTACTGAGCAGTCTGGCATTGATGATTGGATTGGCTGTGACAGGCTGTGGAGCGGCGGGCCCTGCGGCAACGACGGGGACATCTGGAGCTGAAGCAGGTGCAGCACCAGTATCAGCTGAGAAGAAGCTGGTGGTATATAGTGCCGGACCAGAGGGGCTGGCCAAAAATCTGATCGCAGGTTATGAGCAGGCAAGCGGTGTCAAGGTGGAGATGTTCCAAGGCACAACTGGCAAGATTCTAGCCAGAATGGAAGCAGAGAAATCCAATCCGGTCGCAGATGTCGTCATTCTGGCCTCGCTGCCATCCGCACAGGGTCTCAAGGCTGATGGCCTAACCATGGCTTATCCAGAAGCTGCTAATGCAGACAAGCTGAACCCGGACTGGTCTGATGCCGAAGGACATTATTTCAGCACCAGCGCATCTGCACTTGGCATTGCGTACAACACGAATGAGGTCAAGACACCACCGACGTCCTGGGCAGATCTCAGCAAGCCCGAGTTCAAGGATCTGGTGAACATTCCCGATCCATCGCTGTCAGGCTCTGCACTGGACTTCATGACAGGCTATCTGAGTGTTAAGGGTGAGGAAGGCTGGAAGTTGTTTGACGACTACAAGGCTAACGGTGTTGCGCTCGCAGGAGCGAACCAGGAGGCGCTTGATCCAGTTATTACTGGTGCAAAAGGCGTAGTTGCGTCTGCTGTAGATTATATGACCTACAAGGCCAAGGACAAGGGAGAGCCTATCGACATCATTTACCCGAAGGAAGGGACTGTGATCAGCCCACGACCAGCGATGATTATGAAATCCAGCCAGCACGTGGATGAAGCCAAGGCGTTCATTGACTACCTGCTCTCGGATGAAGCGCAGAAGCTAGTAGGAGATGCGTACCTGCTACCAGGACGTACGGATATTCACGCTGAGAATCGTGCCAATCTTGATGAGATTCCGGTGCTTGCTGTGGACTGGAATTGGATGTCCGAGCACGGTGCTGATGTAACTGACAGATTCCTGAAGCTATTCAAGTAATACGGGAGTACACATGACGAGTCGTTATATACGGGCGTGCAGCATAGCATTGGCGCTGCTCGTCCTTACTTTTCTAATTATTGTTCCGCTGGGTATGATCTTCGTTCAGAGCGTGTATCCCGAGGGAGAGTTGGATATATCGTCTCCATTTCGCGTTATGCTGGAGTCGGAGCTGTCTGGTGTATTACTGGACTCGATCTGGCTGGGTGTATGCGTAATTGCGGGAACAACTGTACTGGCACTGCCCTTGGCATGGATGATGTCGAGTACCAGCCTGGGCAGGTACCGCTTCCTGGATGTTATTTTCCTCATTCCGTTCATGACGCCGCCTTATATCGGGTCCATGGGCTGGATTCTATTCATGCAAAAGAATGGTTATCTGGAGCAGCTCGTACCATCTGCCTCGAATATCACCCCTGCCTTCTTCAGCTTTGGCGGTATGGTGATGATCATGAGTCTGCACTTGTTCCCCTTCCTGTATTTGCTGCTGAAAGGGGCGTTGATTCAGGTTGGAGGAAGTCTGGATGAGGCAGGAGCTGTTCATGGTGGTGGGTTCCTGTACCGATTCCGCAGAATTATTGTACCGCTGCTGTTGTCTGCCTTTGGTATGGGCGCAATGCTGATCTTCGTGAAGACCATCGCAGAATTCGGCACCCCTGCTACCTTTGGAAGAAGAATCGGGTATGAGGTAATGACCTCAGAGATTCACAAATACATCTCCAGTTGGCCTATTCACTTTGGTAAAGCAACGTCTCTGGCTTCCGTCTTGCTGGCCGTCTGTCTGGTTGTATGGTACATGCAATCTCTCATCAGCCGTAAATATTCCTATCGATTGGTAGGTGGCAAGGGGGCGAGAGGTACCTCACATCGTCTAAAAGGGTGGGCGCTGTGGCTCTGTCACCTGTATGTGCTGCTGCTGTTGGTGTTCTCGGTAGGCGTGCCGTACTTCTCCATCATTGCCGCATCTACGATGAAGCTGAGAGGTGTGGGGCTGGCCTGGAGTAACTTTACGCTGGATTACTACGTGCAATTGCTGACGTGGGGATCTGAGAGCATGAATGCCTTGGTCAGCAGCACGCTGCTGTCGCTCGCTGCATCTACGGTAGCCGTAATATTGGGAACCTGGTTCGCTCTTATCATTGGGCGCTCTGCGACGAGAGTTGCACGGGTGACAGACTTGTTCAGTCTATTGCCCAACACTGTCCCTGGCATTGTCATTGTCGTGGGTCTGATTTTGTTGTGGAATTCACCATGGATGCCAGTCCGACTGTACAACACGTATGGCATGGTGATATTGACCTATGTGGTGCTGTTCGTTCCTTATACAGTTCAATACGTCAAAGCAGGTCTGAATCAGCTTGACCCATCCCTGTTCCAGGCAGGAGCGGTGTTTGGGGGGGCGCCCTTCTATATTTTTCGGCGGATTATGTTGCCTCTCATATTCCCGGGGATGCTGGCAGGCTGGATGATGACGTTCACCATTGCCTCACGTGAGCTGGTAGCTTCATTGCTGATTCTGCCGCCTTCTGTTCAGACCTCTGCCACTTATATTTTCGCGCAGTTCGAGCAGGGTCAGGTGTCACTCGGGATGGCGATGGCTGTCGTCACGGTGGGTCTTACCACAGCGGTATTGATATTAATCGAGAATGTAAGCTCGACAAGAAAGTGGAATGCACGATGATTAGTGTGACAATCTGGGGGGGAGCAGGAGAGCATGGGCGTTCCTGCTACCTGATCACAGGCGAAAGACATAAGATCCTGCTGGATTGCGGTGTGAAGAAAGTCGGCACAGGCGAATATCCGTTGCTATCCGATGAGCAGGTGCCTGAGCTGAGCGCAGTATTCCTGTCCCACGCCCATGAAGACCACTCCATGGCATTGCCCTTGCTCTACAAGCTGGGCTATCGAGGGGAAGTATGGACGACACGCGCGACTGCAGAGCAGCTTGCCTCCTATTTCCGCTCCTGGTCTGCCTTTGTCCATGCAAGACAAGGAGAGCTGCCTTATGAAGAGGAGCATATTCAAGCGATTACTTATCGTTACATTGAAGAGACTGTATCTGCAGGGCAATGGCATGAGCATATTGAAGGATTATCGTTCAGATGGGGCCGGACAGGTCATTTGGCTGGATCGGTATGGTACGACGTGGTCATGGAAGGCCAGCGAATCTTCTTCTCGGGAGATTACAATGCCGAGTCTGAACTGATTGCGGCAGATCGACCAGAAATCCGGGTTTTAGAGGGAGCCTCTTTATCTGGTCAGCAGGAGGACGGCGGTTGTCCCGATATTTCGATTGTTGATGCAGCGTATGGCATGGATGTGGAGACGCAACAGGACAAGCAAATCCAATTGCGTACGGAACTGGCAGCGACCTTTCAGAGTGGGGGCCATGTGCTGATGCCTGTTCCGACCTTTGGACGGGGACAGGATCTGCTGGTGTGGGTTGGAGAGCAATTCCCTGATATACCGTTGATCGTCGAGAACAAGGTATGGAATGGCCTAAGGCAATTGCTACAGTGGAAGGATTGGCTGCGCCCAGGGGCGGAAGCAAGAATTGCAGCGGCAATGGATAGGCAGCTACTTCATATTCCGTCCAGTGATGCCGAGAGGTTGCAGTTGCTCGCCGCAGGTCCCGCTGTCATTTTCACTGCTGATGGAACGATGGAATCGGCGAGCTCTCAATGGTATTACCAGCAGTTAGCATTGGATTCCGCGCATACAGTGCTACTAACGGGTCATACCTACAAGGATACATTCGGTAGTCGGTTGCTGAAGGGGGAGCTAGGCTCCGGTTGTACTGTGAAGCGAATCACATACAAGGTACATCAAGGTCTGGAGGATGTCCGTGTCATGCTTCGCAGCATGCCAGCACGTCAGACGTTGCTGGTGCATGCTCCCCGGGGAGAGACCGATCTTGTACGAGATGAATTGGAGGGTACCGGGCTCAGCGGTATATACTCTCTGGAGCCAGGGATGACTTTGAGCAGCACCAAAGTGCTGAGTACTCCTATAGTGTCTACAGTGTCTGAGTCAGGTCCAGCAAGGTAGGATAAATCGCAGAATTGGCGGAAAGTGATAAGTAGCCATACAGTTAGATTGAGGTCAACAAAGCTCTAAAGGGGCAGTCCAAGCCGGATCAACGGTCTGGTGCCCCTTTCTTTGTTGTGCTCTGTACGTTGATCTCTGAAGAAGCAACGAATCAGGTGAATCAGCTGATGCCTAGCTCGTGCCTGACTCATATTCGTGTGGTCTTACTCGACCAAAGAATCCATACAGTTATGATGTGATCTCGCGAATGTCGCCGTTCACGCCATGCTGCAGCTCCAGTGACTCGAAGACTACCTGGCAGCCCTGCCCGATGGGAGACTGGGCGACAATGCCGATCTTAATGTCCTCTGGACAATCCAATCCAAAATAGCGAACGAGCTTCCAGCGTTGTCCGTCCTTCGAGTAATGGAAGGCGAAGCTGTTGCCAGCTCTTGCAATGCTTAAGTAAGGTGCAGAGACACCTGTGGGCGCGGATACGCAATCATCAGATTTGCCACGGGTCACGACACTGAGGATCGAAGGCTCCTCCTCGAAAAATTCAAAGCATACTTTAGCCCAATAATCCCCCTTCGCCATAATCATTAAGCAGCCGGAGTCATATTGCTCCCTCATATCGACACGGACCTGTGTGGTCAGTCGGAAGTCTCCGCTTACGTTGGTATAGAGAAAAGGCGCTGAGTCCTTAGGTGCGGACCCGCCTGGGTCAAGGAAGAAATCACCGCCGGCAGGAGCCTTGATGACAAGCCTTCCATCTTGAAAGCCCCAGCTCTGCGGCTCATTAATCCATTTCAAATTCGAAGATAGCGCTTTCTCAAAACAGCCTTCAAACAGGTTCATTAGACTCGCTCCTTACCATCTATCATATATTATTCGAGGTGAAGATCGGGATTAATCGATAAATTATGACTGTTCGAGTGTGTCTGCTAATCCGACCTACTTACACAGATTCTATATTCGGCTGCGATCTGTTGAATTCCTGTTAAAGGTCTAACTAATCTTTATAATCTTTAAATACTGCTAAGCAGTCTCTAAGACTCACATCAGCCTGTGAGATTCATATTGGGCAGAGCGGGGTAGCCCTCCTCTCGCTTTGCCCCGCCTGTTATTTTGTTACCGTTATGAAGCGTAGAGGAGGCTTATTTCAAGCCCTCCTGAAGTAGCCGATAGGCATCGATCTCCCCAAGCTTGCTGGTTCGACGCGTGGCTCCCTTGGGGGAGCGAACGGGGGAAGCTGTCTTGCGCAGGAGTGCTTTGATCTCGGAAGGAGACAGATCAGGCTTCTGGGCGAGCAATAAGGCAATGGCGCCGCTGACATGGGAGGTGGCCATAGACGTTCCGCTCATCTCGTGGCGTCGCCCCTTGATCCAGGAGGATATAATCTTGTCTCCGGGTGCATACACGTCCACGTAAGGTCCTCGATTGCTGAAGGTGGCTACTCTTTTGAATCTGTCTGTGGCACCTACGGCAATGGTCTGTGGGTAGCGTGCTGGATAGTCAATGCTGCTGCGTTTGCCGTCATTGCCAGAGGAGGCGACGATAGTAATTCCGCTTTGATGGGCTCGATTCACGACGTCCAGCAGAGCCTTGCTACGGGTCTTCATGCCGAAGCTCATGTTAATGATGTGAACCTGATTGCGTACACACCAGTCAATGCCAAGGACAATATCTGATACATAAGCGGAGCCATTATGGTCAAAAGCCTTCACAGGGTAGATGATTGTATGGGGAGCAACGCCCATTAAGCCGGCTTGGTTGTTGATGCTGGCAATGGTACCGGCAATATGCGTTCCATGACCGTTATCGTCGTAGGGCCATAAAGCACGGTTCAACAAATTAACCCCCCGGGCGAGAGCGTGCTGAAGATCCGGGTGCTGAAAATCCACACCGGTATCAATAATGCCGATTCGGACGCGGGAGCCTGTAGAGATCGGCCAAATGCGAGGTGCGCGGATTTGCTTGATCCCCCATGGAATGTCGCCCTCTGGCTCAATACGGATCTGCGGAGTACTGCTCTTATGAATCCGAACACTGGAGTCACGTTCAATAATCAGTCTGTCCTGGAATCGCTCCAGACGTTCGCGGCAGGCAGCAGGAGCAATCAGGGCACGAATGGAATGGGCTGCCTGAATGTGCCGAAGGCCGGACAATCCGGATTTCATCTTCTGGAGGTATGACAGGCATTCCCGATATTGTCCAGGCCTGTTGAAGCGGATGATGTGTTTGTGGCGTCCGCCATGGGCGGCGGAGTTCTGGATAGCTTCATGTAGCTGCTGCAAAAAAAACGAGTAATCCATACTCTGCGCTCCCCTCAGATGAGCTGTGCTGAGGTATTGTATGAAGGACATGGGGGAACGGCATGAGGAACTTGCCCCTTTTTTTGTAGAATAGGCCTGCGCTCGTGTCAAATGTGCTGAACAGACATAGGATACATAGAGGGCTTAGGCCCTTAATGCACCAACTTTGAGGGCGCGTCCTTCAAAGCGGATACAGTCGAGAGGCGGGGGGAGTTTCCTCCCGTCCTTTTTCCTTGATTGGACTTGGCCCTACATACTTGCATTTTGCGCCTAAATAGGTTTTACTTATGTGTGATAATGGATAGTGACTTGTGAATTATGCGTGAGAGGAAGTGTCCTTTAGTGAGTACGCCACTCAACTTGAAGATTGACCCTGAGAAGGTCCATGAAATTCCTATGGTGGATCTGGCGTTTATGGTGCTCAAAGCAGCCAATACGCCTTATTACTACCGTGACTTGATGAATGAGGTCGCCCAATTGCGCGGCTTGACCGAAGATGAGATTAATGATGTTATCGCTCAGCTATATACGGAAATCAACATTGATGGGCGGTTTGCTTGTGTAGGTACGAATCTGTGGGGACTGAAGCGTTGGTATCCTGTAGATAAATCCGAAGATACCCTTACAGGTGCCAAGCGTCCGCGTATCATCAACGATGAAGACGATGAGGACGATGACTATCAGGACGAGGAAGAAGAAAGCTACGACGCAGACGACGACTTCAACAACAGTGATGACTCCGACGATGAGGATGATGACCTGTTCGATGGCGAAGACGCCGAAGATGATGCGGATGAAGAAGTTATCCTTGATGATGAAGATCTTGAGGATGAGGAAGAAGAGGAAGACGAAGAGTCCGAAGAAGAAGGCGAACCGGACGATCATTAATTCGACTCGGAGAAGGGCGAGCATCTCTGCTTGATGGCAGGGGTGTCTGCCCTTTTTTTCCTGTTGCAACGCCTTGGAGGCAATCGTTCGAAGGGGCGGCAAAGTTTTGTAAAAACTAGTCCCAACTTTCCTTGACACGGCAATAGACACAAGGTAAACTATTGCTTGGGCTTATGATTAGTATGTATATTAAATCATTCCGAGTGATAAAAAGTGCCCCGTACAGCGGGAGTGCTTTTTTTGTTTTTATAATGTCAGAAGTATAAGTTACGGAGCATCAGCTTCCTGATATTGCAAGGAAAACAACGATATATGTTTTTCTTATAGGGTGCTTGCACCTGTGGTAACCGGGGCGAGGCGGCAGGGTTGAAAGATCATTCTGCTGCCTTCTTTCATGGATGATGATCTGTGCTGGATGGATGACGATCTGGCGGGTTACGCTAACATCATAATGTCGCCTGAATTTTTGGACTATATTTAGGAGGGTATTAAACAGTGGCAAAGTATATTTTCGTGACGGGCGGGGTTGTATCATCCCTTGGTAAAGGTATTACTGCGGCTTCGCTAGGGAGACTTCTTAAGAACAGGGGATTGAAGGTTACGATTCAGAAGTTCGATCCCTATCTGAATGTCGATCCCGGGACAATGAGTCCTTATCAGCATGGTGAAGTATTCGTTACGGATGATGGCGCAGAGACGGATCTGGATTTAGGCCACTATGAGCGTTTTATCGATATTAATCTGTCCAAGAATAGCAATGTAACCACTGGTAAAGTCTATTCCAGTGTCATCAGCAAGGAGCGTCGTGGTGAGTACCTAGGCGGTACAGTTCAGGTCATTCCTCACATCACGAATGAGATCAAGGAGCGCGTGTTCCGTGCTGGTCGTGAAGCGGGATCAGATGTAGTCATCACTGAGATCGGTGGTACAGTAGGCGATATCGAGAGTCTTCCGTTCCTGGAAGCAATCCGTCAGATTAAGAGTGAGGTTGGACGTGAGAATGTTATGTACATTCATGTAACCCTCATTCCTTACATCAAGGCTGCTGGTGAAGTGAAGACCAAGCCGACTCAGCATAGCGTGAAGGAACTGCGCAGCATTGGTATTCAACCAAACGTGATCGTGTGCCGTACCGAGCATGAGCTGTCAGCAGACATGAAGGCCAAGATTGCCCTGTTCTGCGATATTGACGCGGATGCTGTAGTGGAATGCCGCGATGCTTCCACTTTGTACGAAGTACCGCTTAATCTCCGTGAGGAAGGCCTTGACGAGATCGTCGTGAACCACCTCAAGCTGACCACGCCACCACCAGACATGAAGGATTGGGAGAGCCTGGTTGAACGGATTAGCAAGCTGGAGAAGACAGTTGAGATTGCGATTGTAGGTAAATATGTAGCTCTGCATGATGCGTACCTGAGTATCGTGGAATCCCTCTCGCATGCAGGCTTTGATGCCAATGCGGATGTGAAGATTCGCTGGGTCAATGCAGAGGAGATTACAGACGAGAATGTACAAGGACTTCTGGGCGGAGTCGCTGGTATTCTGGTACCAGGCGGCTTCGGTGATCGTGGTATCGAAGGCAAGATTAGCGCCATTCGCTATGCACGTGTGAACCAGATTCCATTCTTCGGTATCTGTCTGGGTATGCAGGTATCCGTCATCGAGATTGCTCGTGCACTCGCAGGCTTGGAGGGAGCGAACAGCTCGGAGATTAACCCTTCGACTGAATATCCGGTTATTGATCTGCTGCCTGAGCAGAAGGATATTGAGGATCTGGGTGGCACTATGCGTCTGGGACTGTATCCTTGTAAGCTGGCAGAAGGCTCTCTGGCTATGGCCTGCTATGACGATGAGCTGGTGTATGAGAGACACCGTCACCGGTATGAATTCAACAATGAGTATCGTGAAGTAATTGAGAAGACGGGTCTGAAGATCAGTGGTACTTCACCAGATGGACGTCTGGTAGAGATCGTGGAATACCCAGATCACCCTTGGTTCCTGGCGGTTCAGTTCCATCCGGAGTTCACCTCCCGTCCGAATCGTCCGCAGCCGCTGTTCCGTGAATTTGTCAAAGCAGCGCTGCAATCGCAAAACTAAGCACGACTGATTACGACGTTGTACTGTAGGTACATGTCTGGATCATCGGCATAAAATAAGAAATAACCTGCAGCAATCCGGTTGTCTCTGGGTAGCTGGATTGCTAATCTAAATAGCGCGTGTCGGTGTATCTCACCGATACGCGCTATTTGTATTCTCGAACGCATATGTCATGAGCTAGCAAGTGTATGCCCAAGCGTGGGCTATGGTTTAGAATTCCCCTTTCCAAATGGGGCGCAGGTTGGAATAGCCCATATCCCGCAGCACGTCCCATGCATTTTCTGGAGGGTGTAGTTGCCCCTTATGCCAGAGCTCCGGTCGCTCTTTCTTTAGATAATCAATGATCTGAGCTATATGTCGGGGCTTACCTAGATGAATGATAGTCTGTTCATTGCTTTTCTCTGCAGCTATGTCATAAAAGCACCAGAAGGTGTAAGGATCCTCGTCCGGTGGATCGGCCTCAAAGACGAGCGTGATTTTTATGTTTTTGTCTTGCTTGGGTGAAATATGCAGGATGAAGCGCGATCCACCCGAATGCCAGTACACAAATGGATGATCGTCGACGGTAATATTCCTTAATTGACTCTTCACTGTGTGTCTCCCCTTATGTCAATCTGCTGAACTTTACTGAACTACTTTGCTAAACACTAAATTGCGATGCCTCATAGTTCACTGCCGCGCCTCAATTCATGGCCCTTTCATATGTAGAGTGTATCTTATTTTAGCGTGCTTCTGCAGTTTGAAGGTACGATATTTTCCACAATTTTGTATCTGTGCAGGATTTCCCCGTACAATCTAGAATATCTTTGTATCAAACCTTATCTGATGCAATGGCATACTGCGCAACTTGAAGGGAAAGGCATCTGTTGTTGTTTTCATGACCTTGGGAGGTAAGAATGTGGAAAAGAAGAAAGTGTTGATCGTCGATGACCAGAACGGTATCCGTATTCTACTCATGGAAGTGTTCAGCAGTGAGGGATACGAGACATTCCAGGCTCCTAACGGCAAGATCGCTCTGGAGATTGTTGAGCAGGAGATTCCTGATCTTGTGCTGCTGGATATGAAGATCCCGGGAATGGATGGACTGGAGATTCTCAAGCACATCAAGGCTATGAAGCCAGCCGTGAAGGTCATTATGATGACAGCGTATGGGGAATTGGACATGATCAAGGAAGCGACAGAGCTGGGTGCTCTGATGCATTTTACCAAGCCATTCGATATTGATGAGATGAGAGTTGCCGTCAATGGACATCTGCAGCATAGTGGACTTAACCGTTGAAGCTGATTCTTGAGTCCTGCGTCCAGCAGGATTTCTTTGTCGTGTGCATAGGACAAGCCGCTGTAAGGTCCAATCCGTGAGATTGAATGTTATTGACGGCTTCTAACAACTGGAGTCATTCCCACTATCCTCGGTATAAGGCCATTTCAGAACACGAATGGGGAGTTAGAGCTGATGTGGGCCAGGTATCCTTAGACAAGGTATAAAAGCAAGCCTTTTGTCCGAGGCTACTGATTATAAATATGAAGATGAATTATTTAATTTCTATGTCGGTGTGATGAATTGCATAAATCAGACAGGTAGCCCTTTATCCTCAATATGTAGATTGAAATCACTCTGTTCATCTATACGTTGTGTTGATCAGGGTGCTTACTCCTGTCAATATTTTGAACCCCACAAACGCTGGCAATGAATTATGAAAAATACTTGTGAAACAACGCGCAATATTCCCTTCAATGATTGTAAATGCTTGTTTAGTATTTGACATGGGATGTGGTATAATAACCCCGTATTGTAAGTCGGCTAAACAAATACAGACAAACGATAATCCTAGGAGGATGAACCATGCCATTAGTATCGATGACAGACATGTTGAACAAAGCGTTGAAAGGAAAATACGCAGTAGGTCAATACAACATTAATAATCTGGAGTGGACCCACGCAATCCTTGAAGCAGCTCAAGAGGAAAAATCCCCAGTAATTCTGGGTGTATCTGAGGGTGCAGCTCGTTACATGGGCGGATTCAATACCGTTGTGAAGATGGTAGAGGGTCTGATGGCTGACCTGAAGGTAACTGTTCCTGTAGCTATTCACCTGGACCACGGTTCTTCCGTTGAGAAATGTAAAGAAGCAATCGATGCTGGTTTCACTTCCGTAATGATCGATGATTCCCACAGCCCGATTGAGAAAAATATCGAAACTACAAAGCAAGTCGTTGAATACGCTCATGCCAAAGGTGTATCCGTTGAAGCAGAAGTTGGTATGGTAGGCGGTCAAGAAGACGATGTTGTCGGCGAAGTTATGTATGCGAAGCTGGATGATTGCGTACGTATCGTTAACGAGACAGGCATCGATACACTGGCTCCTGCTCTTGGTTCTGTACACGGTCCTTACAAAGGCGAGCCTAACCTGGGCTTCAAAGAAATGGAAGAGATCTGCAACGCTCTGAGTCTTCCACTCGTACTTCACGGCGGAACTGGTATCCCAACACATGACATCAAGAAAGCAATCTCTCTGGGAACTTCCAAAATCAACGTGAACACTGAGAACCAAATCTCCTTCTCCAAAGTTGTGCGTGAAGTATTGGCTGAGAAACCTGAAGCTTACGATCCTCGTGTATTCCTGAAACCAGGCCGCGAAGCTATCAAACAAACAGTTATCGGCAAAATTCGCGAATTCGGATCCAACAACCAAGCTTAATCTAGCTTCGGCAACGCTCTGAATGACAAGTCTGATTGGACAAGTCTAAATTGATGTAAGATTCAGCGGCTAAATATAGCCTAATTTGAATAGAATGAAATGGAAAGCACACCGCTTAGCCGGTGTCTTTCCATTTTCACCACTTTCACAGTACAAGCACCTCAGCATCATGTCTGCATCACCAGTTGCAAGTCACGTAGGAGGAACTTCTGGATTATGGAAAAATTGATGATCACCGGCGGACGTAAACTTCAGGGTATGGTATCAATCAGCGGAGCTAAGAATAGTGCAATCGCTTTGATTCCTGCCGCGATATTGGCGGAGTCGGAAGTGGTATTAGACAATCTGCCGCTCCTCAGTGATGTGGCGGTGTACGCAGAAATATTGGAGGAACTCGGGGCTTCTGTGGCTTGGGAAGGCAGCCAGATGCGAATTGATCCTTCGGATATCAAGCCCATTCCTATGCCGAATGGTCCGGTGAAGAAGCTGCGCGCTTCTTATTATATGATGGGAGCTATGCTTGGACGCTTCAAGGAGGCCGTGATCGGCCTGCCTGGTGGCTGTAATTTTGAACCTCGACCGATTGATCAGCATATTAAGGGATTTGAGGCACTTGGTGCAACCGTGAAGAATGAGCATGGGGCGATACACCTTTATGCGAAGGAGCTTCGGGGGGCCAAGATATATCTGGATGTGAGCAGTGTAGGTGCTACCATTAATATTATGCTGGCGGCGGCAAGAGCCAAAGGCGCGACAACTATTGAAAATGCGGCCAAAGAGCCTGAAATTATAGACGTAGCAACACTACTGAACTCCATGGGAGCTAGCATTAAAGGAGCAGGAACCGAGACCATTCGGATCGAGGGAGTATCGGAGCTGCATGGCTGCCGGCACTCTATCATTCCTGATCGGATACAGGCTGGAACTTACATGATTGCAGCAGCAGCCACCCGTGGCAATGTATTGATCGACAACGTAATCCCCAAGCACATGGAAGCTCTCACGGCCAAGATGCAGGAGATGGGTGTGGGTATTGAGGAGTATGATGAGAGTATTCGCGTTATTGGTGCTCCTGAATATGCTCATGTTGATGTGAAAGCCTTGATCTATCCTGGCTTCGCTACAGACCTGCAATCCCCAATGACCAGTCTACTGACGCAGAGCCGTGGAGTCAGTGTATTGAGTGATTTTGTATATAGCAATCGCTTCAAGCATGTCCCGGAATTAATTCGTATGGGAGCAAAGATTCGTGTGGAAGGTCGATCGGCAATCATTGAGGGCGCTCCGCTGAATGCAGCCAAGGTCAAGGCATCAGATCTGCGAGCAGGTGCGGCACTTGTCATTGCCGGATTAACCGTCGAAGAGGGGATAACCGAGGTAACGGGCTTGGAATATATCGACCGCGGTTATGATCATTTGGTATCGAATCTGCGTATGCTGGGTGCAGATGTGTGGCGTCAGACGGAGTAAACAGGGTTTCGTTTACACATCTAACATTGGGCGCTATATTAACCGATATATTCCATGAGTTGTCTTGTATGGAAGTATCGATAAGCTAATCACAAATAAAGGTGATAGAATAGAGGCTGCGGGTGCATTTGATATCTGTGTAGCCTCTGTAATATTATAAATTCTTAAAGAGGCGCATAACCGCTCTATAATTGGGTAATTATAGTTTAATGGGATTTTTGTGCCTGTCTGATGGACTTATTAATTGAATAGGTGGTTATTATATGGATCTGCAAATTTCCAATTTGGAAGAAATGAAGCTGACTGATTTGTATAAACTGGCGAAACAGCACCAGATACCTTACTACGGTCAGATGAAGAAGAGGGAGCTCATCTTCGCAATTCTGCGGGCGCAGGCCGAACAAAGCGGACTGATGTTCATGCAGGGAGTTCTGGAGATTCTTCCTGAAGGATACGGCTTTCTGAGGCCGATTAATTACCTCCCGAGTGCCGAGGATATTTATATCTCTGCCTCACAGATTCGCAAGTTCGATCTTCGTACAGGTGATCTGGTATCAGGTAAATGCCGAGCGCCTAAGGAAAACGAGCGTTACTTTGGATTACTGCAGGTGAATGCAGTGAATGGTGAAAGCCCCGAACATGCTGCTGAACGGCTGCATTTTCCAGCACTGACTCCACTCTATCCACAGAAAAAGCTAGCCTTAGAAACATCCCCCAAAAATCTGTCTACACGCATCATGGATATATTAGCTCCCGTCGGACTTGGACAGCGCGGACTGATTGTTGCACCCCCCAAAGCCGGTAAAACACTGCTTCTCAAGGAAATTGCCAACAGCATCTCTACCAACAACCCGGAAATTGAGTTATTTGTGTTGCTGATTGACGAGAGACCGGAAGAGGTTACAGACATGTCCCGCTCGGTAAAGGGTGAGGTTGTTGCGTCTACCTTTGATGAGCTGCCAGAAAATCATATTAAGGTTGCCGAACTGGTATTGGAGCGTGCACTGCGTCTCGTGGAGGCCAAGAAGGATGTTGTGATTTTGCTGGATAGCATCACCAGACTTGCTCGTGCCTACAACCTGGTCATCCCTCCATCTGGCCGTACGCTTAGTGGTGGTATAGATCCTGCTGCATTCCATCGTCCCAAGCGATTTTTCGGTTCTGCACGTAATGTGGAGGAAGGCGGTAGCCTGACTATCCTTGCAACGGCTCTGATTGATACAGGGTCGCGGATGGATGATATTATCTATGAAGAGTTCAAGGGAACGGGGAATATGGAGCTCCATCTTGATCGGAAGCTGGCTGAACGGAGAATATTCCCTGCCATCGATATCCGTCGATCCGGCACGCGCCGTGAAGAGGTGCTGCTGAACAAGGAAGAATTGGATACGATCTGGGCGATTCGCAAGAATATGAATGATAGTCATGATTTTGTGGAAGGCTTCCTGCGGAAGCTGCGTAATAGCGAGAATAATGCAGAGTTCCTGGCGTCCTTCGACACCAGTTCGCTTGGCAATAATACAAGCAATTCCAGTACAGGATCCAGTGGTCAACGTAGAACATCCCGTTCCACGACAGCTTCTGTCCCAGCCTCCACGAATTAACGATTCTCTGACTCCCACCGACGACGTTGCCCTTCTGGCATGAGTTGTTACAGGTTGTTGGTGTGGCGGTCTGATCCCTCGATGACGTGTTACACTCATCTTGAATCTACACTTGAAGGAACGAAAGGAGTTCCATTTATGTATTTGGTATACGCCGATGCTAAGGGGAATGTATATGACCATGCTTCCTTGCATGGACTTGCCCGCAGCGCGGATATGATTGTCGAGATTATGGAAGAGGAGCTAATCCCCCTACCAGCGGGAGCTACTCTGGTTAGCCTTCCAAGCACCCGGCCAATAGGCATGGACCCGAGTACAGGTGAGATGGTCCCGTTGCCTGGTGATCTGCAAGCCGTAGGCGCTCTGCTACCGCAAGGCTTCACGCGGTTGTGCCTTCCGGGCTATGTGAAGACGGATAAGGACTATAAGCTACCTTTATTCGGATATGCCGCGGTGGTGTGGAAGGATGGTAATTTCTATGTAACTGCGGAACAGAGCGATAACCCGGATAAGTGGAACCCGGATCACTGTGACCGTACTCAGGTGAAAAAAGGAGTAGAACGACTGGCCCTGCAATACCCGGACAATCGTCTGTATGAGCATCTAACCAATTGTGCTCTTGGCTATGAATGCCTGACCTCATCGAACACCTTCCTGGGTCGCTGGGAGGGTGGGGTGCCCGTCTCTTATTCCTGTAATGCTGGCTGCTTCGGATGTATATCTGAGCAACCGGAGGATAGCGGCTTCGTCTCTCCACAGACCCGAATGAATTTCCGTCCGCGCGTGGAGGAGATTGTAGAGGTGATGCTGGAGCATCTGAAGACACCGGAATCGATTATCAGCTTCGGACAAGGCTGTGAGGGAGAGCCATCGACTCAAGCCAAGCTCATTATTGAGGCGATTCGTGAGGTGCGATCCATCACGGATATGGGGTACATCAATATCAACACGAACGCAGGCCTGAACGATCACATTCGTGGCATCGTGGATGCAGGACTTGATCTGATGCGGGTGAGTACAATCAGTGCGCTGGACGGACACTATAATGCGTATTACAAGCCGCGTGGTTATACACTGGAGAATGTCGAGAAGTCCCTGACCTATGCGGCTAAGCAGGGCGTCTACACCTCCATTAACTACCTGATCTTCCCGGGCGTAGCGGATCGTGAGGAAGAGATTGAGGCGATGATTGAGTTCATTCGTAGAACAGATCTGAAGCTCATTCAGATGCGGAATTTGAATATTGATCCAGAGAGCTATCTGGAGCTGATTCCCCCGGCCCAAGGCGAGGTGCTGGGAATGAAGCAGATGCTGGAGATCTACCGGGAAGAGCTGCCAGATGTTGTAATTGGTTCGTTCACACATGTTCCCCCAGAAGGCAGAGCACGTCTCAAAAAGTCCATCACGTTGCTCTAACCTCGCTCTGACATTCTCGGGTGATTGAAATCCCGCTGTCTAAGCGATTAGTGGCGTGCAAAAGATGGGATACGTCTATGTGGCTACAGCATGTTATGCTGAGGTGGAATAAGTACACTAGGGGCGCCCCGTACTCATCGCTCAGGAACGGGTATCAGCGTGCTTTCGAGCTTCCCCAATCCGCTCTGGAATTCCATCGGGATTATGGTATGCCTTGTCATACTATGAATATATGGCAAGATCAGAAGGGCTTTCACCCAAGAGAAGGTCTTGCTATACTCACGCCTGGTGCTGAGGAGTGGAAGATTGGTTGTATTGATATAGTTCGTGAGGATGGATTGTTACGTGATAGTGGATTTATACTAAAGCATATTTAGCGGCATTATAATTAATAAATTAATTGCATATTAGTATGTGAAGTGCTATAATTCGTTCATGTGTCTACATTACTCTGGGTGGACTAAGAAGCTCAGGGCGGAAAGAGGTGAAACTCAATGCAACAAGCAATCCAACCGAAATACTTCAAGACAACTGTAACTTGCGCTTGCGGTAACACGTTCGAAACCGGCTCCGTAAAGGAAGCACTGCGCGTAGAAATTTGCTCCGCTTGCCATCCTTTCTTCACAGGTAAGCAAAAATTTGTTGACGCTGGTGGCCGTGTTGATAAATTCAAGAAGAAATACGGTATCTAATCTGAATGTGGCCTGAGGGCATCATTTAGTAGTCATTTCCCCCTGTCCTTGACAGGGGGATTTTTGTGTGTCTATCCATAGTAAATGGTTAGAATAAATCATGGCATAATTGCCATACACCGGCTGGTTGCAATTTGTACATGCTTGAGATATACTTATTTTCACCGTGCTAGATGGGGAGGTAGCGGTGCCCTGTAACTCGCAATCCGCTATAGCGAGGTTGAATTCCTGTTAGAGGTATTGCTGATGTGAGGCTGGTCCCTGCGCTTGGCGTTGACGGCTGGGTCCTCCGCAATGAGCACTTGTGAACCTGGTCAGGTCCGGAAGGAAGCAGCCATAAGCAAGAGCGCTCTTGTGCCGGAGGGTAGCCTAGCCTGAGCTGATGTTCAGGATTGCCGCTCGGGTCGCAATATCAATAACAGGTGCACGGCTTAATTTTATCCATTAGGCAATTTTTTCCTGTAGCAGGGAAATTCCCTGAGATGGGCATTCAATTAAGATATACTAATAGCGACCAACATCTTGTGCAGCAGCGCGAGATGTTTTTTTGTGTTCGGGATTATAGTATAATGAGTAACACGATGAAGGTCACCATAGTGAACTGAAAGAGGGTAACGCGAATTGGAACACATAGCGTTGTACCGTGCTTGGCGATCTCAGTCGTTCCAAGACATGGTAGGACAGCAGCATATTATCCAGACCCTGCAGAATGCTATTCGGGACGGGAGGACCTCTCACGCCTATCTGTTCAGTGGGCCGCGAGGCACGGGGAAGACCAGCGCAGCCAAGATTTTGGCCAAGGCAGTCAACTGTGAGCGTGGGCCATCGGTAGAGCCTTGTAATGAATGCGAGACCTGTATTCGAATTACGGCGGGAGCGGTCATGGATGTGCAGGAAATTGATGCTGCATCCAACCGCGGTGTGGAGGAAATTCGCGATCTGCGGGATAAGGTGAAGTATGCACCGACCGAGGTAAGACGCAAAGTCTATATTATTGATGAAGTACACATGCTGACGACGGAAGCGTTCAATGCATTACTCAAGACGCTGGAAGAACCTCCTTCTCATGTAATGTTTATATTAGCCACAACTGAGCCTCACCGTCTTCCGGCGACGATTATCTCCAGATGTCAGCGCTTTGACTTCCGACGGGTGCCATTTGAGGAGCAGTCTCAGCATCTGGCACGGATCTGTGAGCAAGAGAATATTTCTGCTGACCCGGATGCATTGCAGTATATCGCCCGATTGTCTGATGGCGGAATGCGGGATGCAATTAGCTTGCTGGATCAGATTGCTTCGTTCACGGATGGGACTATAACCTACCAGCAGGTGCTGGGTATGACGGGGGGCATCCCGGCCGAGCAGTTCGGTAAGCTGGCACGTGCGCTTCATGCTGAAGATGTGGCTACAGTGCTACAGATGATCGACGCCTTCATGCAAGAGGGTAAGAGCGCGGATAAGTGTATGGAGAATCTGCTCTACTACTTCCGTGATCTATTGATGGTCAAGATGGTGCCAGGTGCCGATCGCATGACGCAAAGGCTGCTGGAGCCCGAGCACTTCAGAGAGGTAGCCGATCTGTTCACTAGCGAGCAGTTGTTCCAGATTATTGACACACTGAATCACTATCAGAACGGGATGAAATATGCCTCACAGCCTCAGACGCTCTTCGAGGTGGCTCTGCTCAAGCTGTGCAGCGTTCCTGCTTCGCCTGGTCAAGCGGCTGCGGTGCCAACCGAGGCGGCGGATCGTGGTGAGGTGGCGGCATTGCGCAAGCAGCTGGCAGAGCTGGAGCGTAAGTTGGAAGGCGCCTTACAAGGGGGGTTATCGGCTGGTAAGGGACAGGAACAGGGCTCTTCAGGGCGTGGTCCATCTAAGCCTCCAGCAGCACGGGTGTCGTCACCAGCCAAGCTCCCTTCCCAATTGAGTGAATTCGTTGCACAGAAGGGGAGCTCTGAATTTTCGGAAGCTACTCGAAAGTGGAGTCAGATTCTACAGCGGGTCAAGGAAGAGAAGGTCACGGTGCATGCGTGGTTCATGGATGGCGAGCCAGTATCAGTGTATGATGATAGTGTACTGGTGGCTTTCAAGAACAATATTCACCGTGAGACCACGGAGAAGGCGGCCAATCGTCAGGTCATTGAGCGAGTGCTTCAAGAGCAACTGGGCAGACCTATGCGCCTTGTGACGATGATGCTGCGGGATTGGTCCTCCGCGATTGAGGGCTCGGCCACCAAGCAGGAGGAGGAATTCCGACTGGAGCCGGAGGATGCTGGTGCGGGAAAGTCGAAGGAGCCCTGGATTGATGAAGCGATGGAGTTGTTCGGCAAGGATCTGATCGTCATTAAAGACTAGGGCTGGTAATATTCTATCTAGTAAACCAATTAAGGAGATGAAGAACATGAACAATATGAACCAGATGATGAAGCAAGTGAAGAAGATGCAGGAGCAGATGCTGAAGGCACAAGAAGAGCTTGGAGGCAAAACTGTAGAAGGAACATCCGGTGGTGGTGTAGTAACCGTCGAGGTGAATGGTCACAAGAAGGTGCTTTCCATTGCGATTAAGCCAGAGGCTGTTGATCCGGACGATGTTGAAATGCTGCAGGATTTGGTCATGACTGCCGTGAACGACGCGCTTACAAAGGCGGATGAGCTCGCTAACAATGATATGGGTAAATTCACAGGCGGAATGAAGATCCCAGGCCTGTTCTAATCTAATCTCTATATACGAAGGAGCAACAGACCATTGTACTATCCGGAACCGATAGCCAAGCTGATTGATGCTTTTACACGCCTGCCGGGCATTGGTCCCAAGACGGCTGCGCGTCTCGCCTTCCATGTACTGAATATGAAGGAAGATGATGTGATTGATTTCGCAAAGGCCCTGGTCAGTGTGAAGCGCAATCTCCATTACTGCTCGGTCTGCTGCAACATCACTGATACCGATCCCTGCCGGATTTGCCAGGATAAGACTCGAGATGCCTCGGTTATTTGTGTGGTTCAGGATTCTAAGGATCTGGTGGCGATGGAGCGCACCAAGGAGTTCAACGGGTATTATCATGTGCTGCAGGGGGCCATCTCTCCCATGGAGGGTGTGGGACCGGAGGATATTCGTCTGAAGGAGCTGCTGACTCGTCTGAGTGATGAGCGGGTGAAGGAGCTAATTCTGGCTACGAATCCGAACATTGAGGGAGAAGCGACAGCTATGTATATTTCCAAGCTGGTCAGACCCTTCGAAATGATGGTTACCCGAATTGCCCATGGATTGCCTGTGGGTGGAGACCTTGAATATGCAGATGAAGTCACGTTGTCCAAGGCATTGGAAGGTCGACGTCAGTTGAACTGAGTGAAATATAATCGTCACCGAATATATAGACAAGCCCGGTATATGGGCAAGCTAAAAAGCCGCTGTTGCGGCTTTTTTGTCATAGGAGGGCATTGTTCGAAGCGGAAAGGATTCAAGACTATCATAGAGGTGGTGTTCGTATGAATAACGGTATTCAAATCATGGAGTATACAGACGGTGATCAATTGCAGGTGTCGGAGCTTATATTACATATCCAGCAGCAAGAATATCAGATTTCCATCACGAGAGAGGATCAGCCAGATTTACTGGATATCGAACAGTATTATCAACAGGGCAACGGGAACTTCTGGGTAGCCAAGGATCGGGAACTAGTCATAGGTACGATAGCTCTATTAGATATTGGACAACAGCAGACTGCTTTACGGAAAATGTTCGTACACCACGAGTACAGAGGTAAAGAGCGGAAGGTGGCCTATCGCTTGCTGCTGGAGGCTATTCGGTGGGTTAGAAGCAGGCGGGTAAGCGATATTTATCTGGGAACAACCCCGCAGTTTGTAGCTGCCCATCGCTTTTATGAGAAAAACAGCTTTGTAGAGATCCCAGTAGGCCAACTGCCGGATACCTTCCCAGTGATGCAGGTGGATAAAAAGTTCTATCATTTTCAAATTCAGCATGTACAGCCATTGGGAACCTAGAGAATTATCCTAAGAACATATCTATTCTATCTTCTTGGTGATGATACACGGGTGCTTCCTGGGGAATGTTCCCTTAGGTCGATATTAAGGCAGAGCTGCTGTAGAGCTATTGTTGTAGAGTTGTTAAAGAGTTCCGTAGGGTTGTTCTCTAGCTAAAATGTATTTTTTGTCTTGTTCAAAAGCCACCTCACCTTCCGTACTGTAAGTAGAATCCGGTTCTAAGTTTGTCCTCTTTTCGATATGTATGGAGAGAGGGCAGTCGAAAGGCTGTGATGCGAATGGTAGGGAGGGACGCGATGATGACAATCTGGTATAGCAAGAAGCTGCGTAATCAGCTCCGCAAGGAACGAATCCGATCAGAGCTTCACGCAGAGATTATCGAGGGTGTCCGCCTTGCCCATGCGGACTGGCTTAGAGCGCAAAGGATGTTTGAGGAAGCCGTGGGCAAGGATCAGGTAGATTATGCTATTTTTCTGCTGGAGGCTGCAGAATTGAACTATCAGATTCAGCTAAAACGAGCGAAGCAAGCGAATGTACATCGTCCTGACTGTGACAACGATGATGAAGAGAGCGAAGGGAACGAGAGAACCGCTACAGGGGAGGTGCTGTAGAATGAGAACTGTGCTATGGCTGCTACTGTCATTCTCCTCTCTTATACTTGTGTATATTCTTATTAAGAAGAGCATGGGGTTCAGATGGCTGGGTGTATTCGTAACCCATATGGCACTTGCAGCGGTCGCGATCTACGTGGTGAACTATTCGGGGTGGATCACACATGCGTACATTCCAGTGAATCCGGTAACGATTGGGACTGTCGCGACTCTGGGCCTTCCAGGGGTCGGATTGTTGTTGGGGATCAAGCTGGCTCTCTTTGCTTGATTGGGGTCATGTACAGGTAGGTAGGAGGTACACTAGAGCTAGCCTTCACTCTTGGCTGCAGACTGTTATTTAATATGAAATCTTACGGCTCCATGGGCCAGTTCTATGGGGGAGTATGCCGTGGAGTTATACTCGAATTAAAGGTACAGACCATGTGTGGGGGCTTCTAGGGAGAAGCTCTTTTTTTGTTGGCTTAAAGCGATTGGTGAAAAAAATAAAAAAGGTGTTGACCTATTCGTGAAGTGTATGCTATATTATAAAAGTCGCCGCTGAGATGCGGTGGTAACGCAAGAAAAGAAACACGATGAATGAAGTTGATCTTTGAAAACTGAACAACGAGTGAGCGAATTTCACGCAAGTGAGATTCAAACAATGAGATATGAATCTCGTCAGATTCAAAATGAGCTATCGCTCTTTTCAATAACTTTATTGGAGAGTTTGATCCTGGCTCAGGACGAACGCTGGCGGCGTGCCTAATACATGCA
>RCUF01000070.1_pt1 | contig 70494 bp, 82 predicted proteins | sample 2166311 | NCBI WGS metagenome assembly RCUF01 (sample SAMN09932608, study PRJNA488358) | compost metagenome | feature: garden; material: soil; isolation source: compost soil in 4-hydroxybenzonitrile-enriched culture | place: Germany: Experimental Botanical Garden Goettingen | collected 2016-01-27
ATCAATGGAAAATAAAAACCTGCGAAAGTGCAGTTATTTTCTGGCCAAACTAATGTTCTGGAGAAAAAGCCTGCGAATCTGCAGTAATTTTACCGCAAAATGAGATAAATGAAGAAGATGGAGCAAACAACCTGCACTTTTACAGGCTTTTTCCGTAAACGAGTTGGTAGTTTAGAAAAAAACTGCATTTTTGCAGGCTTTTCCTCATTTTTTTAATCATCTACTCAGCTTAAACTTTTTGGCCACCAGGACATGACGAGGTAAGGAAGGCAGGGGTTTCCTCGCCTGCTATTCAATTTGCACGGATGCTCTTAGAGATGCAATTTTCCATTCTTGAAGTTACAGTATTGATATGATATGCTCATTAATCAGAATAGAGTGCATGTTTTTAATGCAAAAATGGTGGTGAACCGGAAAAGTATGGCTGCTACAATTAAAGATGTAGCCAAGCTGGCAGGAGTTGCAACTTCTACAGTTTCCAGAGTATTGGCTGACAGTGACCGCATTAGTAAAGAGACAAAAGAAAAAGTAATGGATGCGATGGAAAAACTGGAATTCCATCGAAACTATCATGCCCACACTTTAGCATCAAAACAATCGAATAATATTGCTATAGTATTGCCTCAATCAGATGTCTCATTTTATAAGCATCCGTTTTTCCCCGAAGTGCTTAGAGGAATTAATGATTGTGCAATAAAAAAGGGATACAGTTTGGTGTTCTCAAATGGCATTGACAATCAGCAGCATTCACAAAATATTGTCGAGATGATTAAAGGAAGACGTGTTGACGGATTTATCTGGTTATACTCAGAGCAAACAGATCCAATGATAGATTTTATTAAAACTCAGAATGTCCCTTTTGTTATGGTTGGTAAACCCTCTTCCGATGATGGTTCTATATCCTACGTTACTAATGATAACGTTTTAGCGGTTCATGAGGTAACGCAGTATCTTATACAAATGGGGCACAGGAAGATTGCTTATCTTAGTGGCAGATTGAATTTTGTCGTTAATCAGGATCGTTTGATGGGGTTTTTACTGGCGATGGAGGAAGCTAAGCTACCAGTGGATTCTGCAAACTCGGTATCACGAGTTATTTTTGGTACTAGATCAGAAAGATTAAATAAGCTGCGTGAAATTATGTTATTGCCTGATGCTCCTTCAGCAGTAGTGGCGGTTGATGATGTAATTGCCATGAGCGTAATGAGTTTATTTCATGAACTGGGAATATCAGTACCCGAACAATGTTCAATTGCAGGTATTAGCAACATTATGTTCTCGGAAATTTCAGCCCCGCCTTTAACAACGATAGATCTTTATTCCTATGATGTAGGCTACCAAGCTACAGAGAAATTGTTGAAATGGATTGGGGGCGGGAAGCCGGATCTGAAACCAGTAATTATAAAACATCATCTGGTCAAACGCAAATCTACTGCACCACCAAAAAACAGTTAATAGCAATGGAAGTGCTCCCGGAATAGCTTCCTCTCCATTCGCCAATCTCCATACAATTTAGACTATAAATGTACTCGTAGCTACTAACTTAATACTAAACCGACCAATTCACTTTGAAGGTCGGCTTAGTATTAATTGAGATTACTGCATATCCAAGATACGTCGGAAATTACCATCCCATATCTGGTATTTACAATCTACCTCTGTTGTATTTGGAGAGCAGTTGGAATGGAAGTAGCATGCATCGATACCTACACGTTTTGCTCCCTCAATATCTGTTGTCGCATCATTACCGATCATAATAGCAGAAGAAAGATCGACCTTAAATGTGTTCACTAGGTAGTCGTAAAACAGCGGATCTGGTTTGCATATCCCCGGGTTAGATGAGATGGCGATGCCATCAAACAAATCATCAATACCCAAAGCACGCATCTCTTCTTCCACAAATGTTTTTTGTCCATTAGATAATAAATAGATTTTTTTATTCTGAGCTTTTAATATAATTAAAGTTTCCTTTACACCCTCATACAACTGCAAACGGCGAATGGACAGTCGTCTGAACCAACGCACCGTTTCCTCAATCCACTCCACATCTGGACATTGCCCTTTTCGAGAAGCGATAGTTTTAAATATTAAATGGACATCTATTTCAGGAAATTCGCATTTAACTGCCGGGTTAGAAAATTGCCGGGAAACTTCCTCGCGATATTGCTCTTTAAGTGCCTCAGGTTTTATGGGATAACCGCTGTATAGAAAATGATAACTTAGTCTCTCCCAAAATTCAGGTGACTCTTCATCTGTATGAATATCAATTAGAGTTCCATACAAATCAAAAATAAAAGTATTATACATGCTGATGCCTCCGATCAATGTTTAGTAATTTACTGCCGAATGCTGCAATACTCCCCCTTTCAAAGATCCGTTTTAAAGCTCCTTCTTTGTCGAACCGGTTGCACATACTTATTTCGGTATCTATTTCGTACTTTTTTACTGTTTAATGATCTGATGATAACTCATCATCATTAATGATACTATCATAAAACCATGTAATACCTCAATAACCAACGTTTTTTTTAAGAAAATATTAATATTGCGCAAAAAACAAACTTATTGTATATTATCGGTAAGCGCTTACTTACTATTGTGCAGACGGTTGCGCAGATAATAAAATATTATTGAAAGGTGGGTTTGTATTGAAAACAAAATTATTAAATGTTTTGCTGTTATTTGTTGTTGTGGTTGCAGTGGCAGGATGTGGCGGTACAGCAAGTCAGACCCCAACCACTGAGCAGAATCCTGATCCGACGGTTGCGCAGGAACCGAATGGAAATTCAGCCGCAGAGGAAGAAACGGAATTAAAACCTGAACCAGGTGCTACACTGATTGTTTGGGATGGTGGGGAGGACAAGGCGTTAATTGAATCAGCAGGGAAAGTATTTGCGGAGAAGTATGGTGTGACCATAACCTTCTCAGAAATGTCAGCTAGTGAATCTATCGGTCAAATGATTACAGATGGACCGGCAGGAATTGGTGCAGACGTGTTTATGGGGGTGCATGATCGAACGGGAAGCGGGGTTGATGCAGGAGTCTTCTTGCCAAATGACTGGTTCGAGGAAGAAACAAAAGCAAACAATAATGAATTGGCAGTATTAGCAGTGACGACAGACGATATTATGTATGGATACCCTATGTCTGTAGAAACTTCTGCTGTTTTCTATAATAAAGATTTGATTTCAGAAGTTCCGGCAGATTGGAACGGTGTTATCGAATTTGCAAAAACGTTTAACGATCCGAAAGCCAATAAATTTGCTTACATGTGGGATATCGGAAGCTCGTATTGGAATTATGGGTTCTTTGGTGGATATGGAGCATACATCTTTGGTAATGATGGTACAGATCCAACCGACATAGGTTTAAATAGCGAACAAGGTGTTGAAGCAGCAAAATTTTATCAGAGTCTAAATGCGATTTTGCCACTTCAAACATCTGATGTTAACAAAGATATTAGAAAGAGCTTATTCTCTGACAGCAAGCTTGCTATGAATGTAAGTGGCCCTTGGGATACGGTCTCGTTCGGTAAAACTGTCAAAAATCTTGGCGTTAGTGTATATCCAAACCTTCCTAATGGACAGCCAATGAAACCTTTCTCCGGTGTTAAGGCTTACTATGTAAGTGCACATACCAAATATCCAAATGCAGCAAAACTGTTTGCTAACTTAATTACTTCTGAAGAATGGCAAATTAAAAATTTTGAATTAACAGGTGCATTGCCTGCCAACAAAAAAGCCTCGGAGAATTCAAAGGTTACAAATGATCCGTTCGCATCAGTATTTCTGGCACAATTCAAAAATTCTGTGCCGATGCCTTCTATTGCAGAATATGCTCAATATCCGACTCCAATGGGTGCGGCGGTTGCTTCACTTTGGAATGAGGGCAAAGATCCTAAAGAAGTCATGGACAATATGGTTAATCAAATGAAAAGTAATTTTAATCAGGTCAGCAATTAATATCTGAGCTATTTAGCGTAACATCTTTTCTCATAAACACTGGGAGGAGATGTTACCACCCTTTTATGGGGAAAAGGAGAATATTTATGGGTAAACACGCAAAAATGGCTGCTCTGTTATCCGTATTATTTATGGGTATTGGTCAATTGTATAATAAGCAAATTATTAAAGGGATAATTTTTATTCTCACAGAAATTTTAGCGTTGTATTTAATGGTGACCATGCTGATCGAAAAAATATATGGTTTGATTACTTTAGGCTCCGTTCCTACTCACCTCGAAAAGGTGGGAAGAGTCTATGTAAACATTCCTGGTGACCATTCCATTTTTATGTTACTTGAAGGTTTGATATCACTTATTATCCTTCTTTTATTTATTGCTATGTATGTTTCAAATATTAAAGACGCCTATAAAAATGGTCAACTTAGGGAAAAAGGTCTTAATGCCCCCAATTTCCACAATACAATTCGCAATATTAACGACAATAGCTTCCCTTACGCTATGTTATTCATACCAGGGTTAGGAATATTGTTGTTTACCATAGTTCCTATTATTTTTATGATTTTTTTGGCATTTACAAATTATACTGCTCCCAATCATATCCCTCCCAAAAGCTTGGTAGATTGGGTAGGATTAAGCACTTTTAAAGATCTGTTGTTTCTGAAACAATGGAAAAATACCATTATAGGGGTATCAATGTGGACAATCGTATGGGCAGTTCTTTCCACATTCACTTGCTACCTAGGCGGTATTCTTGTCGCGTTGCTTATTCAACAAAAGAGAATCAAGTTTAAAGTGATGTGGCGCATGATTTATATAATTCCATATGCCATACCGCAATTTATTTCGTTGCTGGTAATGCGTAATATGCTTAACTATCAGTTTGGTCCGATCAATCAATATTTAAGATATTTCGGGCTTGGCGGACTTCCTTGGCTTAATGACCCGTTCTGGGCAAAAGTCACCATAATCATAGTCAACATGTGGATAGGTATACCATCCTCGATGCTATTGACTATTGGTCTTTTGGGCAATATTCCCAAGGATCTTTATGAGGCAGCGGATGTTGATGGAGCGTCAAAGTTTGCAAAATTCAGAAGCATAACTTTACCGTATATTTTATTTGCTACTGCACCGCTTCTTATTATGTCCTTTGCGTTTAATATTAACAACTTTAACGTAATTTACTTGTTAACAGAGGGACTCCCGGCCAATGGTGACTATGTGTTTGCTGGAAGTACTGATTTGTTAGTTACTTGGTTATACAAGCTCGCGTTAGATAACCAAAGGTATAATATAGCATCAGCGGTTGGACTCATTGTATTCATTCTTATAGCCAGTCTCTCCATATACAATTTCAGAAGAACAAAATCTTATAAAGAGGAGGATATGGTTCAATGAGAAAGGGAAATATATCTTTAACATTAAGTTATTTGATGCTTATTATCCTTGCCATTGGTTTCCTCTACCCGGCGCTTTGGGTTGTCATGTCCTCCCTTCGAGTGGGTGATTCACTTTTTAGTGATTCACTAATTCCGAAACAATTAACGCTTGTTCATTATCACGATCTGTTTATTGAGCAAAGCGATAAGCAAGTGTTTTTCATGAGATGGTTTTGGAATACTTTAAAAATTGCTACTACTAGTATGGTTCTAGGTACATTTATTCAAATACTAACAGCATATTCTATTTCACGTTTCCGCTTTTATGGCCGTAAAACGATTATGTCATTAATTCTCATTTTAGGCATGTTTCCTGGATTTATGAGCATGATAGCTATTTACATCATTCTTTTGCAATTGAATTTGCTAAATACCCCCTATGCTTTAATATTGGTCTATACAGCAGGAGCGGCACTGCATATGTTCGTAGCAAAAGGATTCTTCGACACAATACCGCATAGTTTAGCGGAGTCGGCTCAGCTCGATGGAGCAAGTCACATGGACGTCTTTATGAAAATCATGTTACCCCTCTCTAAGCCGATGATCACATATATCTCTCTAACAACGTTTACGGGGGCATGGGTTGATTTTATATTTGCACGGCTTATTCTTCGTTCACGTGAAAATTGGACTCTTGCAGTAGGGTTGTACGAATTGGTAAATTCATACTCTAGTACAGAATTTACTCTGTTTGCAGCCGGTGCGGTTCTCTCCTCTATTCCAATTGCAATACTGTTCTTATTCTTGCAACGTTTTCTAATTGAAGGGATTACTGCAGGTGCAAATAAGGGATGAGTATTCCGATGGTACATGGTACAGGAGCTTATTGTGAACATTAAAATAAACACTTGACCTACAAGCTGACGCCGATACTTTATCGCGTCGGCTTTTTAGTGTTCTTTACAGATGGGGCTTGTTATAGAACGCGATATAAGAGAGTGATATGGACTCTTGTAGTCCACTTGGCAAACGAAAAAATTATGCTATAATACTAATAAAGTCAAAGAAAGTCAAAGTCAACAAAGGCTATAATGTTAGTTCTGCTCGATATCAAATAAAGCCTTATGGTTAATACTAAAGAGTGAACCGTTTGAAGCAAGTCGGCTATGTGCTGGAGAATGAGTGATGGAGGATGGGTGATGCGTAATATCTCCGATATTATAGAAAAATATCTCAAGAGTATTTTGCACGAAAGTCCTGAAGGAGCTGTAGAAATTCAGCGTAACGATTTGGCTGATAAATTTTCCTGTGTACCCTCACAGATCAATTATGTGATAAGTACAAGGTTCACCGTTGAGAAGGGGTACTTGGTAGAGAGTAAGCGTGGGGGCGGAGGTTACATCCGAATTCGAAGGATTGAGTTTCCTGGTCCAACGTCCTTGCATACACACCTGCAACAGACCATTGGTGACGAAATAGGCCAGACGATGGCAGAGGGGCTTATTTATCAACTGGAAGAAGCTAGGTTTATAAGCAAAAGGGAAGCAGGATTAATGCGAGCGGCTGTAGCCAGAGAAGTACTCATGGTGAAGCTGCCGTATAGAGATCAGATACGCGCTCAAATCATGAAAGCAATGCTGATTTCTTTATTAGCTTAATATTTAATTAGGTTATTTAGTCTATCCACCTGAGGAGGGACATCCTATGCAATGTCAGGAATGCGGTAAACGCCCCGCTTCGCTTCATTTTACGAAGATCGTAAACGGGGAGAAGACGGAATTTCATATATGTGAAGCATGCGCAAGAGAAAAAGGAGAGATCATTCCAGGTACAACGGGAGGTTTCTCCATTCATAACCTGTTGTCGGGTCTGCTTGATTTTAATCCCGGTTTGAAAGGTCAAAATACAGGCACGAAACCCGCTGAAAACTTGCGCTGTGAAGAATGCGGCTTAACATACTCGCAATTTAGCAAGATTGGTCGCTTTGGTTGCAGTTCCTGTTATAAGTATTTTAATGATCGATTAGATCCGCTCTTCAAAAGAGTTCACGGCAACACGGTTCATGTCGGAAAAATACCTAAACGGGTAGGCGGACATATCGAAGTAAAACGTAAGCTGGATGACCTTCGTCGTGAGCTGCAGTATCGGATACTTCAGGAAGAGTTCGAAGAAGCAGCTTCGCTACGGGATCAAATTCGCGAGCTCGAGAAGAACATTTCCGCAGAGTAGGAGGGATGCATGATGGTAAATCTACGCTTTACAGAACAGCCGCTAAGCGAATGGATGAGCCGTGAAGGCAAGGAATCAGATATCGTAATCAGCACACGCGTGCGGATTGCCAGAAATCTGATGCATCAACCTTTTCCAATGCTTGCGACCAATCAACAATCCGAAGATGTGTTGAATCAGTTGCGCGAAGTGTTAAACGATGAGAGAATGACGGCATACGGCAAGTTATATCCAATTCTTCTCAATGACATAGAGGATCTGGATAAACGGGTGCTTGTTGAGAAGCACCTGATTAGTCCAAATCTTGCAGGAGAATCGCGCAGCGGTGCGGTATTTATAAGTGAAGACGAGAGTTTGAGCATCATGGTGAACGAAGAGGATCATTTACGAATTCAATGTCTATATCCAGGGTTTCAAATTCAGGATGCCTGGGAACGGGCAACTGCCATTGATGATGTTTTTGAGGATCATGTGGATTATGCATTTGATGCGCATCGTGGTTTTCTCACCAGTTGTCCTACAAATGTCGGTACAGGACTTCGAGCTTCAGTTATGATGCATTTACCCGCACTTGTAATTACGCAACAGATTAACCGCATATTATCTGCTGTTACGCAGGTAGGTTTGACTGTACGCGGCATATACGGTGAAGGCAGCGAAGCGATGGGGAACTTGTTTCAAATCTCAAATCAGATTACACTGGGACAAAGCGAAGCGGAAATTATTGAGAATTTGTACGGCGTCGTTTTGCAAATCATTGAGCATGAGAAGACAGCTCGTGAGAAGCTGTTATCTGATTCCCGTCTTCATATGGTTGACCGTGTAATGCGCTCTTATGGTACTTTGTCATATGCGGCAATCATGGATTCAAAAGAAGCAGCTCAACGGTTATCTGATGTCCGCCTCGGAGTGGATCTCGGATTAATTGATACTTTGTCCCCACAAGTGCTTAATGAGCTTAATGTACTGACACAGCCCGGTTTTTTGCAGAAAATATATGGTGAAAATTTGTCAGCAGGTGAACGAGATATGTATCGTGCAAAATTGATTCGGGAAAAAGTGGGTAAATAAGGGTAGAAAATAAGGATTTCATCAACAGTGGAGGTGTAGGAGAGATGATGTTTGGTAGATTTACTGAGCGTGCACAGAAAGTATTGGCTTTAGCTCAAGAAGAAGCAGTAAGACTGGGACACAACAATATCGGTACAGAACATATTTTGCTCGGTTTGATTCGTGAAGGTGAAGGCATTGCGGCCAAGGCGCTGATAGGCCTGGGGCTAGGTCTTGAGAAAATTCAGGATGAAGTAGAGACCTTGATTGGTCGTGGACAAGAGCAGCCTGCCAATATCGCTTATACTCCGCGGGCGAAGAAAGTTATTGAATTATCTATGGATGAAGCTCGTAAACTGGGCCATACCTATGTAGGAACAGAACATATTCTGCTTGGTCTGATTCGCGAGGGCGAAGGCGTTGCTGCACGTGTACTTAACAATTTGGGCATTAGCCTGAATAAAGCACGTCAGCAAGTGCTGCAGCTGCTTGGCAGCAGTGAAGCTGTATCCAGCCACCATGGCGCTCCAGCAAATGTAAATACGCCTACGTTGGATAGTCTGGCTCGTGATTTAACTGTTAGCGCCAAAGAAGGCAATCTTGACCCTGTCATTGGACGAAGCAAAGAGATTGAGCGTGTAATTCAGGTGCTAAGTCGTCGTACGAAGAACAATCCGGTGCTGATTGGTGAACCAGGGGTTGGTAAAACCGCTATCGCTGAAGGCTTGGCACAAAAAATTATTAACAATGAGATTCCTGAAACTCTCCGTGATAAAAGAGTAATGACACTTGATATGGGCTCAGTTGTTGCGGGTACCAAGTATCGTGGTGAGTTTGAAGATCGCCTGAAAAAAATTATGGATGAAATCCGTCAAGCAGGTAACATTATCCTGTTCATTGATGAGCTGCACACATTGATCGGTGCAGGGGGGGCAGAGGGTGCTATCGATGCCTCAAACATTTTGAAGCCGGCACTGGCTCGCGGTGAGTTGCAATGTATTGGTGCTACAACGCTTGATGAATATCGTAAGTATATTGAGAAGGATGCAGCTTTGGAACGTCGTTTCCAACCGATTACGGTCGACCAGCCTTCTGTGGATGAGGCGATTCAAATCCTTCACGGACTACGTGATCGTTATGAAGCCCACCATCGTGTTAAAATTACGGATGAAGCTATTGAGCAGGCTGTTAAATTGTCTGATCGCTACATTCAGGATCGTTTCTTGCCGGATAAGGCGATTGACTTGATCGATGAAGCAGGCTCCAAGGTAAGGCTGAATACGTACACCGTACCACCTAATCTGAAACAGCTTGAGAACCGTCTCGAAGATATCCGTAAGGAAAAAGACGCAGCAGTACAAAGTCAGGAATTCGAGAAAGCGGCTGCCCTTCGTGATACGGAACAGAAGATTCGTGAAGAGCTTGATGTTACGAAGAACCAGTGGAAAGAAAAACAAGGACGCACTGATTCTGAAGTAACTCCTGAAGATATTGCGCAAGTGGTCGCTAGCTGGACTGGAATTCCAGTGAACAAGCTGAAAGAAGAAGAGACCGAACGCTTATTGAATATGGAGCAAATCTTGCATGAACGCGTTATTGGTCAGGAAGAAGCCGTTAAAGCTGTTAGCCGTGCGATCCGCCGGGCTCGCGCCGGGCTCAAAGACCCTAAGCGTCCGATGGGATCTTTCATTTTCCTTGGACCAACCGGCGTTGGTAAGACAGAGCTTGCAAGAGCACTTGCAGAAGCGATGTTTGGCGATGAGAATGCCGTAATTCGTATCGATATGTCTGAATATATGGAAAAGCATTCTACGGCTCGCCTTGTAGGGGCGCCTCCAGGATATGTAGGATATGAAGAGGGCGGTCAATTAACGGAGAAGGTTCGCCGTAAACCGTATTCGGTTGTGCTGCTTGATGAAATTGAAAAAGCGCATCCTGAAGTGTTCAACATCCTGCTTCAAGTTCTTGAAGACGGACGTCTTACAGATTCTAAGGGCAGGGTTGTCGATTTCCGCAACACACTGATTATTCTGACTTCGAATGTTGGCGCTGAGGCCATCAAACGCAACACAAGACTTGGATTCACAGCAGTAGAGGATTCCGGGGCTGATTATGATAATATGAAGGGTAAAGTGATGGAAGAGCTCAAGAAGAGCTTCCGTCCTGAATTCTTGAACCGGATCGATGAAATAATCGTCTTCCATTCACTCGAAGAGAAGCATATTGGCGAAATCGTGACTCTGATGTCCGACGAGCTGCGGAAACGACTGCAGGAATATGATGTTGACTTCATCTTGACGGATAAAGCTAAAGCATTCCTCGCCAAGGAGGGATTCGATCCTGCTTATGGTGCGCGTCCGCTTCGTCGAGCAATCCAAAAGCATATTGAGGACCGTCTGTCCGAGGAATTGCTGACTGGACATGTGAAGAAGGGTGATGCGCTCACAATCGATGAGGAGAATGGCGCTCTCACTGTACAGATAACGGGCAGTTATTCGAACAAAGGATAAAAATAGTGGATCGTTCAAAAAGTGAACTTTTGAACTAACTCTATAGGATAATTGGATTAATGGTTTAGCGAAAAAAAACCGATGAAATATAGTAAGGCAGCTTCCGCAGCGATGCTCTGGAAGCTGCTTTTTTTTCTAACAAGATTGTACATAGGTAGATGGGTATATATAACATAATAAGGTAAATGTTTTATTTGCTTCGCCCTAACAATTCGAACAGGGAAATAACTTTACGTCAAATCTTAAACAATGTTAAACTTTTATTGTATTGTTGTTGATTGGCACGTATAGGTTCAGACTTCCGTATAACTTTATAAGTGGCAGTTTGGACAAGTGTAGAATAAGGGAGAACATTGCCTCTTTTTTCAAAACACCTCTAAAACACCTTGATGGAACCCTTTTTACCTTATTTCCCAATATGTTAGTTTTTAGCATAATATAAGCATGGAAATGAGAAGCATGGAAATGAGAAGCAGAATGAAAAGGAGAGATAAATGGTTAAAGTAAAAACAAAATTTTTCTGTACAGATTGTGGATATGAAACGCCGAAGTGGTACGGGAAATGTCCGGGATGTGGCGCATGGAACTCCATGGTCGAAGAAACGGAAAAAGTAGTCAAGACACAAGGTCTTTCTTCGGGTTTATTTCAGACGAAAGAAAAACCACTTCCGATCATAAATATAGAGAGTGGCAAAGAGCCGAGGATCCAGACGGGCATCAGTGAACTAAATCGTGTGCTTGGTGGCGGTGTTGTACCTGGTTCACTTATTTTGGTGGGAGGAGATCCCGGTATAGGGAAGTCAACATTGTTGTTGCAAACCTCACATGAGATGGCAAAGGCTGGTCTCAGGGTGCTGTATATATCAGGGGAGGAGTCTACCCGTCAGACGAAGCTGCGGGCGGAAAGACTTGGAGCATTATCCCAGGAGTTGTATGTACTCTGTGAGAGTAGTATGGATGGGATAGAGGACGCTATCGACAATGTGAAACCGGATTTTCTCGTGATTGACTCGATCCAGACTGTGTACTTACCGGAAGTGACAAGTGCGCCAGGCAGCGTCTCTCAGGTAAGAGAATGTACAGCCCGATTTATGCGCATAGCTAAAGGGCAGGGAATTGCCACGGTTCTGGTTGGACATGTGACGAAGGAAGGCGCTATTGCAGGTCCACGTTTGCTTGAGCATATGGTGGATTGTGTCCTTTATTTTGAAGGGGAGCGGCATCATTCCTACCGCTTGCTCAGAGCCGTCAAGAACCGTTTTGGATCGACGAATGAAATTGGCATTTTTGAAATGAATGAATCCGGGCTCGACGAGGTCGTAAATCCCTCGGAGCTATTTCTTTCAGAGAGACCCCTTGGAGTTGCCGGATCAACAGTTGTAGCCAGTATGGAAGGCACGCGGCCTATGCTTGTGGAATTACAAGCATTAATCGCTTCTACCCATTTCCCTGCTCCGCGTAGAATGGCGACTGGAGTCGATCATCACCGGATGAACTTGATTATTGCGGTATTGGAGAAGCGGATGGGGCTATTTCTGCAAAATCAGGACGCCTATGTTAACCTTGCCGGAGGAGTAAAGCTGGATGAACCGGCTGTAGATTTAGCAATCGCCGTAAGCATTGCTTCAAGCTTTCGTGATATGCCGACAAAACCTTATGATGTGTTTTTTGGAGAAGTTGGATTAACTGGAGAAGTCCGGGCGGTCTCTCGAGCAGAACAGCGGGTTAGAGAAGCTGCCAAGCTTGGATTTAAGAGAGTTATTCTCCCTGAGAAGAGTCTCAAAGGTTGGAAAGGGCCTGAAGGAATTCAATTAATCGGTGTAAATACCGTTGCAGATGCATTAGCTGTTGCGTTAGATTAGGGGGCACTAAATGATGAAGGAAACTACCCAAGCGGAAAAAATGAATGATTTGCTTAAGTTAGTTGCGCCGGGGACTGCTTTTCGTGATGGTTTAGAAAATGTGCTTCGGGCGAAAACCGGTGGATTGATCGTAGTGGGTTACAGCCCTGAGGTAATGGAAGTCGTAGAGGGCGGTTTTTCCATTAATTGCGACTTTTCACCAAACTATTTATATGAGCTTGCCAAAATGGACGGCGGCATCATTTTAAGCGAGGATTTGAAGCGGATATTGTATGCGAACACGCAGCTAATACCGGATTCCTCAATCACGTCTTCTGAGACTGGAATTCGCCACCGGACAGCGGAGCGTGTTGCCAAGCAGACGGGCAAGCTTGTTGTGTCAATATCTCAGCGCCGCAACATTATCACGTTGTATCAAGGTGGACTCAGATACGCTCTCAAGGAAATAGGTGTAATTCTTACCAAGGCGAATCAAGCAATTCAGACACTCGAGAAGTATAGGTCTGTTCTGAATCAAGCCTTGACGAATTTGACTGCTTCAGAATTTGAAGAGCTCGTTACAATTCCTGAAGTAATCAACGTTATGCAGCGGGTCGAAATGGTTATCCGGATTAAGATGGAGATCAAGCGGTTTATCAATGAACTGGGTACAGAGGGACGTCTGATTAGCATGCAGATGGAAGAGCTCGTCAGCAACATGGAGGAAGAGGCATGGCTACTGTATAAGGACTATGCCAAGGATGACGATGATGAAGCGATCAGAGAAATTATTCTCGGACTCAAACGTTCTAGTGATGATGAGCTGCTGGATGACAATCATCTTACTAAGCTGCTTGGTTATCCAACCTCTGCTGCAACGTCTGAAGAATTGATAGCACCAAGGGGTTACCGGGTATTGAATAAAATACCTCGTCTGCCTAACGTAATTATTCATAATCTTGTTGAACGATTCCACCAGCTTCCCAATGTATTGATGGCATCAATTGAAGAGTTAGATGAGGTTGATGGTATTGGAGAGGTGCGTGCCCGTGCGATTAAAGAAGGATTAAAACGTCTTCAAGAGCAAGTGTTCATTGACAGACAAATATAATTCTCCTAAAATCAGAGGGTAATGTAAGGAATAACTATTAGAGGTGAAAAGATGATTACTAAATCAATTCCAAACATGTTTACCTTAGGTAACTTGTTTTTAGGAATGTTAGCTATTATGCTGACTTTTGACGGCAGATATAGTCTGGCTGCGATTATGGTTATAGTAGCTATGCTGCTCGATGGCCTTGATGGGCGTGTTGCCAGAGCTCTTAACGCTCAAAGTGATTTTGGCAAAGAACTCGATTCATTATCTGATATTATATCTTTTGGAGTTGCTCCTGCACTCATTATGTATACATTATCCCTGCACTTGATTCCACAGCCAGGAGTTGCCTGGATCATTACAGCGATTTTTCCGATGTGTGGTGCTTTGAGACTTGCCAGATTCAATGTGCAAAAGGGGATACCGGGTTATTTTATCGGATTGCCTATACCTGCTGCGGGCGGTGTTCTGGCGACAATTGCTCTGTTTCATAAAACTATAACGACACCGTATTTTATTGTCTCGATCTTATTGTTATCTTATCTCATGGTCAGTAGCGTAAAATATCCAAACTTTAAGAAGATAGGACTGCCAAGACAGGCAGTTGCTGTTGCTCCTTTCGTTGTTATTCTGGCTGTCATTATTGCCGTCATTTTTCCGGAGGAGCTTTCCAAGCTGATTTTTGTACCGCTAGTTATTTATGCCGGTTACGGACTAAGACAGAACGTAAGAAGGCTCCTGCGTCGCAAACGTCGTGAGGAGGAAGAATCGGAAGAGCTTTACAGACCGAAACGTTAAATCAAAAAGGCATCGTTCCTTCCATTAGGGAAAGGAATGATGCCTTTTTATTAATCTTATAAATGCTTGCGAATGCGACGAATCTAGGACATATTGAACAATCCAAGCGTTGAGCATTTCTGTGATTCAAGCTCGACAACCTCATCCATATCGATGCCTACCAGATTACAAAGCGCGGACATATAAAATAAGTTACGCCCTAGTTCATTGGTGATGGCGTCTCGACAATTCTCACATAATTCGCCCTGGACATGCTTATGGATTGTTTCTTGGGCTTGCTCTAAATTCATACCTGGCTTAAAGTCTTGTTTGGTGGCGTGCAGCTCAATACAACCGCACTCCGTGACGGCTTTGGTCACACTACGGACAGCAGCGGCATTGGTTTGTCCCAACTTGGACATGACATCAAGCAGGCTGCGGTGACGGAGCAACAACTCAGAAACTTGTTCTTGAAAAGATTGAAGACTTGGTGCGCTCATTATCCATCCACCTCAATATTATGAATTGAGTCCATTATATGCCACATTTTCCCCACTAATCAACCTATAATCCAGCTAAGCTGCGACTCTTACACGATTTGTCCGGTATATATCACTTGAAAAAAAGTTCCTCTTCCCTACGATTATGCAGCAAAAAAATGGATCATACTGGATAAAGAAGATACTATTAGGAGGTGAAGAGAGACATGTTGTTAAAGAAAAGTTTGCTGATGGCTTTCGGACTTGTAGGGGCTTGGTTCGGTTATACGCTTGAAGGAACAGCTCTGCTATTACCGGAGCCGATCGGATCATGGTTTGGAGATATGAATCCAATATTGTCCCATTTGATTATGGCAGTTGCCGGTGCATGTCTGTTCTTGTTATTGTTTTCCCTTGTCGCGGAAGTGGTGGCAGCAAAAATTAAAAAATGGATTTCTAGTTTGACACGAATTCCGATGAATGAAATGGCAGCAGGTGCAGCCGGACTGACTGCAGGACTTCTACTTTCTCTAATGCTCTACCCCGTATTGTCCTGGTTTGGATCTCTTGAGGAGCTGGCAAGATTAGCTCTATCAGGCTTGCTCGGTTATATTGGACTGTATGTTGGACTTGAGAAGAAGGAAGAGCTATCATCGTTATGGAAATCGGGATCATGGAAAAATGGGGCCGGTATTGAAGAAGAACGGAAACTGGAAGAGCATAAAATATTGGATACCAGCGTGATCATTGATGGTCGCATCGCTGATATTTGCAAAACGGGATTTATTGAAGGGACTATCGTCATCCCGGAATTTGTCCTTGAGGAGCTGCAGCATATTGCAGATTCTTCAGATTTGCTCAAACGCAATCGCGGACGGCGTGGGCTTGATATTTTGAACAAGATTCAGAAAGAATTGGATGTCAATGTAATGATTTATGAGGGTGATTTCGAAGAAATATCTGAAGTGGATAGTAAGCTTGTCAAGCTGGCCAAGGTGCTGCAAGGCAAGGTGGTAACGAATGATTTTAACTTGAATAAAGTTTGCGAGCTTCAGCGAGTGTCTGTCCTTAACATCAACGATTTGGCTAATGCAGTTAAACCGGTTGTATTGCCGGGTGAGGAGATCATGGTTCAGGTCATCAAGGACGGCAAGGAGCATGGTCAAGGAGTTGCATATTTGGATGATGGTACTATGATAGTAGTAGAGGGTGGACGTGACTTTATAGGCAGCATTACTGAGGTGCTTGTAACAAGCGTTCTGCAGACCTCGGCGGGTCGTATGATTTTTGCCAAACCAAAACTGTTGGAAAAAGCCCAGTAAATTCGGTATGATGGAAGTAATGCGCAAAGCCCTGGGCTAATATTTTGCTGATAGGCGCTATCGCATAATTTCGGGCAGGGTGAGGCAAGGAGTACATGGTAACTGTAAATGAAGCAGGTCCAGCAATAGGGGTTATCGTGGTGGCTGCCGGTCGTGGTACGCGAATGGGTACAAAAGAGAGCAAACAGTATCTTAAGCTTCAGGACAAGCCGATCGTCATTCTTACACTGGAAGTGTTTGAACGTCATCCATTAATAAGTGAAATCGTGCTGGTAACCGGAGAGCAGGACGTTGATCGTTGTGCTGTCTGGGTCAGGGAATATGGCATTACCAAGTGCGTAAAAGTTATACCGGGCGGCGCTGAGCGTCAGCATTCAGTACATCGGGGGCTGCTTCATATCAGCACACCTTGGATACTGGTGCATGATGGCGTTCGCCCTTTTGTCACGGAGTCTCAGGTAACGTCCTGTTATGAGGCGGCTGTAAAGCACGGTGCATCTATTTTGGCTGTGCCAGTTAAAGATACCGTGAAGCAAGTAGACGGAGAAGGATGGGTTACAGCCACTCCGGACCGTCGCAGCTTGTGGGCGATACAGACCCCGCAGGCTTTTCGGCGTTCTGATCTGCTTATGGCTCATGAGCAGGCAGAACAAGAGGGCTTTATCGGGACGGATGACTCAATGCTGGTTGAACGTCTCGGTGTTCCTGTGCTGGTGGTAGAAGGCAGTTATAGTAACATTAAAATCACCACGCCGGAAGATCTGGATTATGCGGAATGGATTCGTAAGAAGAAGGAACTTTAGGGGAGAGAACATGTTATGATAGCTGTTGGTCAAGGTTTTGATGTTCATCAACTGGTAGAGGGAAGGCCATGTATTATTGGCGGAGTTACGATACCCTACGAAAAGGGGCTGCTAGGGCATTCCGATGCTGACGTATTGCTCCATACGATTAGTGACGCTATTTTGGGAGCATTAGCATTGGGGGATATCGGCCGTCACTTCCCGGATACAGACCCAGCGTTTAAGGATGCTGACAGCCTTGTTTTGTTGAAGCGTGTATGGGAAATGGCTAAAGAACGCGGTTATCGTCTTGGCAACCTGGATGCTACGATCATTGCCCAGAAGCCTAAAATGGCTCCATATATTCCGCAAATGGTAGAGGTGATCGCCGGCGCTCTCGAGGCACAGCCAGAACGAGTGAATGTGAAGGCTACAACAACGGAGCAGCTTGGTTTTACTGGACGGGGCGAGGGTATCGCTGCACAATGTATTGTGTGTCTGGTCAAGGATATGCTTCGGTAGAAATACAAGAAATCTATAGTATGATTCATTATTAACAGGAGGGGATTGTTATGACGGAGGTTCGCGTGCGTTATGCGCCGAGTCCAACGGGACATTTACATATTGGTAATGCTAGAACGGCGCTGTTTAACTATTTGTTTGCAAGACATCACGGCGGGAAATTTATCATTCGGATTGAGGATACTGATGTAAAACGTAATGTTGAAGGCGGAGAGGAAAATCAGTTGACTTATCTCAAATGGCTTGGAATAGATTGGGATGAGAGCATTGATGTAGGCGGCGAATATGGCCCATATCGTCAGACAGAGCGCCTTGATATTTATCGTAAATATTGGCAGGATCTGCTCGATCGTGGTCTGGCATACCGCTGCTATTGTACAGAAGAAGAGCTTGAGCAGGAGCGCGAGGAGCAAGCTGCACGCGGTGAAATGCCTCGTTATTCCGGCAAGCATCGGGACCTGACGCCAGAACAGTGTGCTGCATTTGAAGCAGAAGGTCGTGTTCCAAGTATTCGATTCAGAGTACCGGAAGGTCGTACCTTTACGTTTGATGATCTTGTAAAAGGTCCGATTTCTTTTGAATCCGATGTGAGCGGCGACTTTGTTATCGTCAAAAAAGACGGCATTCCGACGTACAACTTTGCAGTTGTGCTAGATGACTATCTTATGAAAATCACACATGTACTTCGCGGAGAGGATCATGTATCCAATACACCGCGTCAGCTTATGATTTATGATGCTTTTGGCTGGGAGCCTCCCCGGTTTGGTCACATGACGCTGATTGTTGGCGATAACCATAAAAAGCTTAGTAAACGCGATGAATCAGTCATCCAGTTCATTGAACAGTATGACTCGCTTGGCTATTTGCCTGAGGCACTGTTTAACTTTATTTCCTTGCTCGGCTGGTCTCCTGAGGGTGAAGAAGAGATTTTCACTAAGGAAGAGCTGATCTCCATTTTTGATGCGAATCGTTTGTCGCGGAGTCCTGCGGTATTTGATAAGCAAAAACTGGCTCACTTGAATAATCATTATATTAAGAACGCTGATCCTGATCGAATTGCTGCGCTTGCGATTCCTCATCTTCAGAAGGCTTCCCGCCTGCCAGAGAATTTGACGTCGGAGCAGGAAGCATGGGCTAAATCGCTGGTTGCTCTGTATCAGGAGCAAATGGCATCAGCATCGGATATCGTTGAGCTATCCGAGATGTTCTTCCGTGCCGATTTGAATTTGGAGGAAGAAGGAGCCGTTGTTCTGGCTGAGGAGCAAGTAAACACTGTGCTGAGCGCCTTTCTTGGTAAAATAGAGGAGCTCACGGAATTCACTCCAGAGAATATTGCTGCTCGTATCAAGGAAGTTCAGAAGGAGACGGGGGTTAAAGGCAAGGGGTTGTTTATGCCTATTCGTGTTGCTCTGACAGGTCAAACCCACGGCCGTGATTTGAATCAGACGATCTACTTGCTGGGGAAGGATCGCACAATCGAACGTCTTAAGACGCAAACGAAGTAAATAAAAATCGTATTGTCAGTTTCATATTATTTCAGGTAATATATAGACAATATTGTTAGTTTATCGGCATTGATCGGGAGAAGTACGTAGTAGATGTATCGCTCAGAGAGGATAATATGGAGTGTTTTGTCATTCCAGGCTGAAAGTTATCCCGATACACACGGCGGAAATGCACCCGGGAGCTGTAGAATCGAGCGTGTTATATAGAGACACACAGGTAGATTCTTCCGTCTGATCCGCGTTAAGGATACCATGAGGGATCATGCATCATGTCCAATAGAGCTTTGTAGTGAGTGAGCAGTTGGGACAGACCATGATCCAAAGCAGAGTGGGACCGCGCACAAGGCGTCTCTGCAGCGAAAGCTGCAGGGACGCCTTTTTTGCATGGGGAGACCGGTAAACCGGATTAGAAAAGAGGGGGACATTATGTTCAAGAGAATGAAGTCGGATATCCAGACGGTATTTGAAAATGACCCTGCTGCGAGAAGTAAATTTGAGGTGATTTTTACTTATTCCGGCTTGCATGCGATTTGGAACCATCGGATCGCCCATGCTTTTTATCGGCGGGGATGGTTCACACTTGCTCGAATTGTATCCCAGAGCAGCCGTTTCTTTACTGGTATTGAAATTCATCCGGGCGCGCGAATCGGAAATAGACTCTTTATTGATCATGGTATGGGGGTCGTGATCGGGGAAACTTGCGAAATTGGGGATGATGTGGTTATCTATCAGGGAGTGACCCTTGGGGGAAGCGGTAAGGAAAAGGGGAAACGCCATCCTACGATTGGCAACAATGTCGTGATTGGTTCAGGTGCAAAAATATTAGGCTCATTTAAAATTGGAGATCAATCCAATATCGGTGCAAATTCGGTTGTTCTTAAGGAAGTTCCTGCAGGCAGTACTGTCGTAGGTATCCCTGGCAAGGTCGTTCGTCAGGCTGGCAAACGTCTGGATCGACTAAATCATCAGCTTCCGGATCCGGTTGTAGATGCTATGGGCGGACTTCAGCAGCAGATTGAGCAATTACAAAATGAAATTAATGATCTGAAGAAACATCAATAGGTGAACCTCTTAATATTTAATGAAAGGACAGGGAATATGCCACTGCAAATTTATAATACGTTAACCCGATCAAAGGAGACTTTTGTGAGTCAGGAGCGGGGAAAAGCGAAAGTTTATGTATGCGGACCAACCGTATACGGATATGTTCATATCGGGAATGCGCGTCCAATGATCTTTTTTGATGTGGTACGCAGTTATTTGGAGAATCAAGGCTACGATGTGAACTATGTAGTGAATTTTACAGATGTGGACGACAAATTGATTCGCAAGTCTGAAGAAATGGGATTAACTGTGCCCGAGGTGGCCAGCATGTTTATTGATGCGTACAACGAGGATCTAGACGGACTTGGCATCTCGAGAGCTACTGCGAATCCTAGAGTTACTGACAATATGGATGTGATTATTGAGTTTATTTCCGAACTGGAGCGTAAGGGTTTTGCCTATGAGAATGGAGGCGATGTTTTTTATCGTACGAATAAGTTTGAAGATTACGGTAAGCTTTCTGGACAAAATATCGAGGAGCTGCAGTTTGGTATACGGATCGATGTAGATGAACGTAAAGAAAACCCTGAGGATTTTGTGCTTTGGAAAGGCGCTAAGCCTGGGGAAATCCATTGGAACAGTCCATGGGGCGAGGGTCGCCCTGGATGGCATATTGAATGCTCCGCAATGTCTCGTCATTTGCTTGGAGATACGATTGATATTCATGGCGGCGGACAGGACTTGAAGTTCCCTCATCATGAGTGTGAAGTTGCACAATCGGAAGCTGTTACAGGGAAATCTTTGGCTAACTATTGGATGCATAATGGATATATTAATATCGATGGAGAGAAAATGTCGAAATCTCTGGGGAATGGCATCCTTGTTAAGGATTTACGTTCCCGTTACAAACGTGAGGCGTTGCGTTATTTTATGCTGTCGACACATTATCGCAATCCACTGAATTTTTCGGATGACACGATGGATCAAGCAGAGCGGAGTGTAGAGCGCATTTCCAATGCGGTGAACAATTTGCGTTATCGACTGCAGGAAGGGGAAGGAGCTTCCAACGGCGGTGATCAAGTTAATGTAACTCCTGAATGGAATGAAAAGCTCCAGCACATTAAAGCAACATTCCATGCCAAAATGCAGGATGATTTCAATACGCCTGATGCCATTACAGCGATTTTTGAATGGGTGAGTGAAGTAAATGGTCTTCTCCAGCGTACGGATGTCTCACACTCCGATTTGGAGGCTGCAGAGAAATTGTTTGCAGAAATGAATGGCGTATTGCGTATTGCGGCTGAAGCGGAAACCGAGCTGTTGGATCATGATATCGAAGCGTTGATTCAGGAGCGTGTGGATGCTCGTAAAGCAAAAAACTGGGCCAGAGCTGATGAAATCCGTGATCAACTGGATGCAGAGGGGATTTTGCTGGAAGATACACCACAAGGTATGAGATGGCGGCGCAAATGATGGGGCCGAAGTCAGATGAACTTAAACCAAGAGGTGGCGGAGCTGCCGAAGAGAACGGATTAGCTGATGATAAAGTCCAAGGTGATATTCAAACTAGCTGGAGTGCGGGAGCTGTTCCTGCACCCCAGCCACTCTGGTTCCCTGAAGCGCCTTCCAAACCAGCACGCTTATTGCCCCCGCTGGCTCTGGCATATATCGGAGATGCTATTTTTGAAGTAGCTGTACGTCAGCATGTAATGGCACGGCCTAACTTGAGACCGCATCATTTGCATGGTCAATCGACAAAATACGTCTCCGCTAAAGCTCAGGCAAGGCTGCTTGCGCTCCTTGAACCGAGATTGACGGAGGATGAGAAGGATATCGTCAGACAGGGACGTAATGCCAAATCAGGTACAGTTCCCAAAAATGCGGACGTGCTTGATTATCGACATGCTACCGCGTTTGAGAGCCTGGTCGGCTATCTGTACTATAAAGGAACGCATGAACGGCTCCGGGAGCTTATCGCCAGTGGATTTGAAATGCTGGAAGAAGAGAGTAGCAAGTAAGTTAGACATCAATAAAAGGCACAATTAATATTGAGTCTCCACAGGAGGATACACATGGAAGATCAAGAATGGATCGCCGGGAAACACTCGTTGCTTGAAGCGCTTCGGGCCGGACGTACAATTAATAAAATATGGGTGGCTGAAGGTGCTCAAAAGCATTTGACTCAACCTATTTTGGCAGAAGCTAAAAATCGGGGGATCATTGTGCAATTTGTAGACAAGCGAAAGCTGGATCAAATGGCACCAGGTATGCAGCATCAAGGAGTTGTAGCTCAAGCTGCGCCTTATGCTTATGTTGAAGTTGAAGATTTATTGGCTAAGGCAGCCGAACAGGGGGAGCCTCCGTTTTTGCTAATTTTGGATGAAATTGAAGACCCTCATAATTTGGGCTCTATTTTACGTACTGCTGAGTGTACTGGGGTCCACGGTGTTATTATTCCGAAACGACGTTCTGCTGCGGTCACTGCAACTGTATCCAAAACCTCTGCGGGCGCTGTAGAATACGTCCCTGTTGCCAGAGTGACCAATTTGGTTCAGACTATCGAACAACTGAAGCAGTCTGGAGTTTGGGTAGTTGGTACAGATGTTGAAGCTAAGGAAGAGATGTATCAGGGCGGTAATATTTTTACGGGATCTGTTGCTATTGTGATCGGGAATGAGAATAAAGGAATGGGGCGCCTTGTTCGCGAAACCTGCGACGTCCTCTTGAAGCTTCCGATGAATGGGCGATTGAATTCATTGAATGCTTCTGTTGCTGCGGGTGTCGTTATGTATGAAGTGCTGCGCAGACGCCGCGCCGAGGGATAGGCAAGATGCGCGAAATGCGCGACGTACTGCTGGTAGATGGCTATAATATGATCGGTGGATGGCCGGAGCTCTCAGCTTTGTCGAAAATGGGGCTGCAGGAAGCACGTGATCGTCTGCTGGAGAAATTGGCTGATTATCAGGCTTTTTCAGGTAGAAAGGTTATCGTCATATTTGATGCGTATAGAGTCCCTGGACTTGGTAAAGCTTTTGCACAGAACAAAGTTGCCGTTTATTTCACTAAGGAGAAAGAGACGGCCGATGAGTGCATCGAACGACTGGTTGGAGAGTATACACATCGTCGCAGGCAAATCTATGTTGCTACTAGCGATATGGTAGAACAGCACGTCATTTTCGGGCAAGGTGCCTTGCGTGTTTCGGCACGTGAGTTGCTGACACAGATTGAGCAGGGTGAGAAAGAGATTCAGAACAAAATTGCTGAACGCAGCAGCAGTACTGGACGCAACACAATCGATGCAAAGCTCAGTCCGGAGATGAGAAAGCTGTTCGAACAATGGCGCAGAGAATAGAGCGTTTTCACACAGCTTCCTTCTAAATACTCTTGACAAAGTTCGACTTTACATCTTTTGGTACTTTTTTTATTGACGCTAATATGCACCATCATATATACTGTTCGTATTACTTGACTGAGTGACGGGGCACCGTGCGTTGCGGCCGGAGGGATTAGTTGTGAGTGTCAACCTCGAGACATGGGTAAGGTTTGACTATGAGATCCAGAGTGACGAAGAAATTGTCGAAGCGGTCCGCGAAGGCGACAGCGAGGCACTGGAGTACTTGATTAACAAGTACCGCAGTTTCGTTCGAGCTAAAGCTAGATCTTATTTCCTGATTGGTGCTGATCGCGAAGATATCATCCAAGAAGGGATGATAGGTCTTTATAAATCGATTCGGGACTTTCGGGGGGATAAGCTGGCATCGTTCAAAGCATTCGCCGAGCTGTGCATTACGCGTCAGATTATTACGGCGATTAAGACAGCGACGAGACAGAAGCATATACCGCTTAACTCTTATGTATCCTTGGACAAGCCGATATATGATGAAGATTCAGATCGAACGCTGCTCGACGTGATTTGTGGTTCCCAGGTATGTGATCCCGAGGAATTAATTATTAATCAGGAAGAGTTTGTCGGTCTTGAAGATAAGATGTCGGAAATTCTTAGTGATTTGGAGCGAAAAGTTCTAATGTTATATTTGGACGGGCGATCCTATCAGGAAATAGCTGTCGATTTAAACCGTCATGTGAAGTCGATTGACAACGCCCTGCAGCGGGTAAAACGTAAATTGGAACGATATTTGGAAGTGCGCGACGGAGGATTCTGATTTGATTGATGTTCTAACGTTAGCATGGTGAATATAGTGATTCTATGGGAGATCGACTACAAGAGTAGTCGTTCTTTTTAGTTTTATTTTGTTAAGAGGCTGTTGATGCGGTTTAATAGAAATAAAAGGGTATATCAGATGTGATAGCCAGTGATAAGGTTACTTTTCTGAATTACTAGGTTTATTGTACCGAGCACTGAGTTATACTAAATTTAGATGGCTCATAGGAAAAGGGAATCATACTGAAGATTTATCCAATGATTCTCAAATGATTTTTTGAACGTACCAATAATCGAAGATATAAGGTGGATGGCTCGTTGACACGGGTAGGGCCTTATGATAAAGTGTTTTAGGTAGGCCTAAATTCGTTAATGATTTAAGGTCAATTATGAGACTTCTCACTTGAAGATGTCTTCGGGAGGTGCACATCATGCGGGTAATTATAACGTTGGCTTGTACGAACTGCAAACAAAGAAACTACACGACAACGAAAAACAAGCGTAACCACCCCGACCGCATGGAGATGAAGAAATTTTGCAAGTTTTGTAACGAGCAAGTTCCTCATCGCGAAACCAGATAGTCCTTGGAGGTGTAGTCGCGGATGAAAAAAGGTTTCAAGTCGTTGTTCACTTTTTTCTCTGAAAGCTGGGCTGAGCTTAAAAAGGTTCGCTGGCCTAATCGTAAAGAGCTGACTAATTATACGCTGATTGTGCTCGGTACAATTGTAGTTGTCGCGATTTATTTTTGGGTTCTTGATATCGGCATTTCTGCTGTAATCGAAGCGATAATTTAAGAAGGGTCCTTAGGTGGCTTGATATGGAAAAAAGATGGTATGTCGTTCATACCTATTCCGGGTATGAGAACAAAGTCAAAGCCAATTTGGAAAAACGCGTTGAGTCCATGGGCATGGAAGACAAGATATTCCGCGTTCTTGTTCCGATGGAAGAAGAAGTGGTAAACAAAGACGGGAAGAAGAAGACCGTCATGCGTAAAGTTTACCCGGGTTATGTCTTGGTGGAAATGATCCAAACCGACGATTCTTGGTATGTTGTTCGCAACACGCCTGGAGTCACTGGATTTGTCGGCTCTACGGGTTCAGGCTCCAAGCCTACGCCTCTGCTCCCAGAAGAAGTGGAGCAGATATTGCAGCATATGGGCATGGAAGAACCGAAACCGGTTGTTGAGTTCGACTTGAAAGAATCGGTACGCATCAAAGTTGGTCCGTTTGCCAATTTTGTTGGTTCGATCGAAGAAATTTTGATCGAAAAGAGCAAGCTGAAGGTTCATGTCAACATGTTTGGACGAGAAACCCCACTTGAGCTTGATTATAATCAAGTGGAGAAAATATAGGTTTCTTAGGGTTTTACGTGGGAGGGACTAATGGTTCCGTCAACCACTACTAGGGCAAGGAGGTGTCTTACATGGCGAAAAAGGTTATCAAAGTAGTAAAACTGCAAATTCCTGCAGGGAAAGCGAATCCTGCACCTCCGGTAGGTCCGGCGCTCGGTCAAGCAGGTGTCAACATCATGGCATTCTGTAAAGAATTCAACGCTCGTACTGCCGATCAAGCAGGTTTGATCATTCCGGTTGAGATTTCGGTGTTTGAAGACCGTTCATTCACATTCATCACCAAAACTCCTCCAGCAGCCGTTCTGCTTCGTGTAGCTGCGAAGATTGAGAAGGGTTCTGGTGAACCAAACAAGAAGAAAGTTGCTACCGTTAAACGCGACACTGTTCGTCAAATTGCGGAGCAAAAAATGCCTGACCTTAACGCAGCTTCTGTAGAAGCAGCTATGCGTATGGTTGAAGGTACAGCTCGTAGTATGGGCATTACAATCCAAGACTAATTCTTGGAATGTACAAGCAACTAAGTTGCATGACAACTAAGAATATAGCATGATAAAGCAACTGAAGTTGCTTGGATGAAATTTGCATTGCGATTCAATTTTCATCCACGGTGGGAGGAATTTCCGCTAATACCACAAAGGAGGACAAATTCATGGCTAAACACGGTAAAAAATACCTTGAAGCTGCTAAGCTGATTGACAGCGAAGCAACATATGAGCCTTCAGAAGCCGTTGATCTGGTGAAAAAGGCAGCGACTGCGAAGTTCGACGAAACCGTTGAAGCAGCTGTTCGTTTGGGTGTAGACCCTCGTAAACAAGACCAAGCCGTTCGTGGTGTAGTTGTCTTGCCGCATGGCACAGGTAAAACACAACGCGTATTGGTATTCGCTAAAGGTGAGAAAGTGAAGGAAGCGGAAGCTGCTGGAGCTGATTACGTTGGCGATCAAGACATGATCAACAAAATCCAACAAGGCTGGTTCGAATTCGATGTCTGCGTAGCAACACCGGATATGATGAGTGAAGTTGGTAAACTCGGCCGTCTGCTCGGTGGTAAAGGTCTTATGCCTAACCCTAAAGCAGGTACAGTTACGTTTGACGTAGCTAAAGCCGTTCAAGAAATCAAAGCGGGTAAAATCGAATACCGTCTTGATAAAGCGGGTCAAATTCATGCGCCAATCGGTAAAGTATCCTTTACTGCTGAACAATTAAATGAGAACCTTAAGGCTCTTATTGACGCATTGAACCGGGCTAAGCCTGCCGCTGCTAAAGGCGTTTATTTGAAAAACATCGCGATTTCTTCGACGATGGGCCCTAGTGCTCGCGTTAATACAGCTGTTTACAGATAATACCGTTCGCTACTAGCGAGAAATGGGATTGACACAAAGAAGATCCCTTGGTAAACTGATTGAGTTGTCTTAATGTGAGGTTGAAATTGAATATGTTTACCGTAGACAGTAGGTGCCTAGTGCTTAATTTCCTACCGAGGTGTTGTGATAGAATGTCAGCATGATGCAGTTCTCTGCAATGTTGAATCGTCAAGCCTTCGTGATTCTACGGAGGCTTTTTTCATGAAATGAAAAAGCCGCGTAATTTTAGCGAAATGCTTCCGAAGTCAGTTTTGTATGGACGTACGAACAGGGAAGTAGCGCTCACAAAACTTTTAGGAGGTGTACAGTTTGGCAAACGCAAAAGTAATTCAAGCAAAACAGGAATCTGTTGATGTCGTGACTTCAAAGTTGCGCGAAAGTGTAACGACAGTTATTGCTGACTATCGTGGACTTAACGTTGCACAAGTTACGGAACTTCGCAAACAGCTTCGTGAAGCTGGTGTAGAATTCCAAGTGCTTAAGAATACGCTCGTTCGTCGTGCTACCGCTGCTGCAGAGCTTACTGAACTGGATGAAGTATTGACTGGTCCTACAGCCATCGCTTTCAGTACAGATGATGCAATTGCTCCAGCTAAAATCCTTAACGATTTTGCTAAGAAGAACGATGCTCTTAAACTGAAAGGTGGCGTGGTTGAAGGCCGTGTAGTTGGCGTCGACCAAATCAAAGCTCTCGCAGAACTTCCATCTCGCGAAGGTCTCCTTTCTATGCTCCTCAGCGTGCTTCAAGCTCCAGTGCGCAACCTCGCACTTGCAGTCAAAGCCGTTGCAGAGAAAGAAGAAGAGGGCGCAAGCGCGTAAGCTTCTTCTGAAACAAGCAGTATAAGCAAATACAAAAATAAATTAATATAATGGAGGTTCTACCATGAGTAAAGAAAGCATTTTGGAAGCAATTAAAAGCATGACTGTTCTTGAACTGAACGATCTTGTAAAAGCAATCGAAGAAGAATTTGGCGTAACTGCAGCAGCTCCAGTAGTTGTAGCAGGTGGCGCAGCAGGTGCTGGTGAAGCAGCTGAGCAATCCGAGTTTGACGTAATCTTGACTAGCGCTGGTGCATCCAAAATCAACGTTATCAAAGTTGTTCGCGAAATCACTGGTCTTGGCTTGAAAGAAGCAAAAGACTTGGTTGACAACGCTCCAAAACCACTGAAAGAAAAAGTGGGTAAAGAAGAAGCAGAAGCTGTAAAAGCTAAATTGGAAGAAGCAGGCGCAGCTGTAGAAGTTAAATAATTTCACTTTTGCTCTTATAGCGAACCCCTTGAATTTGATTCAAGGGGTTTTGTTTAAGATGTCAGAAAGTAATAAACTTCGAAGCTAATGCTCCTTGACATCGCAAGAAAAACATTCGCTAAACGCGGTCTGTCTTCTTTGAGTGTACCTCGATAGACGTTTTGCTTATAGGTCTTTAGTTTTTGGACCTGGTGCTCGGTTGCTCCCTGATTCAATTAATTTAGCATCTATCTAAAGTTAAAGTCGGATCGCAAAGGAACCCCAGTTCCAAAAACTGCAAAGAATCAAAGATGAAGGTAATTATAACGGAGGTAGCCATAAAATGCCTGATCACTACTATACCAATCGACCAACAACTGCTCATGATCGCAAGGTGTGGGACGCTGTTCTTAGAGGGCAAAAACTTCGCTTTATAAGTGACGCTGGGGTGTTTTCCAAAGGTAACGTAGATTATGGGAGCCGTACCTTAATTGATGCTATGGATTTTTCGGTTGATGCAAATGTGCTGGATGTGGGTTGTGGCTATGGTCCAATCGGACTTGCAGCTGCTCGAATAGCAAGCAAGGGCCATGTTACGATGGTAGATGTAAATAGTCGTGCAGTAGAATTAGCGCGAGAAAATGCGCTCGCTAACGGGATTCATAATGTTACCGTGTTGGAGAGCGATCTGTTCGAGGCTGTAGAAGATAAGGAGTTTGACGTTGTGCTTTCTAATCCGCCGATACGTGCTGGTAAAGAAGTAGTACATGCTATTTTTGAAGGTGCATATGAACGATTATCTTCAGGTGGTGCACTGTGGATAGTAATCCAGAAGAAACAGGGGGCGCCATCAGCTAAACAGAAGCTGGAGTCGTTATTTGCAGAGGTTGAAGAAGTAACGAAAGATAAAGGCTATCGGATTTACAAGGCAACAAAAAAATAGGTTGACTCGACAAAATCATTGTGTTATTATTATAAAATGTCAGTATTAGGATGCCCTCTGTGGCTTTAGTTAACTGAAATGTCAAGTATTTTTAAATGGCGATGTATAAAACTTCGTCGTTTTACGTATAATAAGTACATTTCGGGTAAATCTACTGAATAGAGGGACATCAGGGCAGAAATGACACAGATAATGGTGCTCTTTTTTCGAAAGATTTCGATAAGGGCTTTTCTTTATTTGTGGATCAATCCGTAGTTCATGAACCTATTATAAGGGTACAAACACGGGTTCGCAATGTATTTTTAAGTGAGTAGACATGAGGGGTGAGTTTAAGTTGGCAGGACATCTTGTTCAATATGGTCGACGCACTCGGCGAAGTTATGCACGGATTAACGAGGTACTCGAAATTCCGAACCTGATCGAAATCCAACAGAAATCTTACGAGTGGTTCTTAGAGGAAGGTCTTCGGGAAATGTTCCAGGACATCTCTCCAATTCAGGATTTCACTGGTAATTTGGTGTTGGAGTTTATCGATTACAGCCTTGGCGAACCGAAGTATACGGTAGATGATGCGAAAGAGCGTGACGTTACGTACGCGGCTCCGCTTCGGGTAAAAGTCCGGCTCATTAATAAGGAAACCGGCGAAGTCAAAGAGCAGGAAGTATTTATGGGAGATTTCCCTCTAATGACAGAAACTGGCACATTTATTATTAATGGTGCGGAACGGGTTATTGTCAGCCAGTTGGTTCGCTCTCCTAGCGTCTATTTCAACACAAAAGTGGATAAGAACGGTAAGAAAACTTATACAGCTACGGTAATTCCGAACCGCGGTGCGTGGCTGGAGCTGGAGACGGATGCTAAGGATATCGTATATGTTCGTATTGACCGTACCCGTAAAATCCCGGTTACTGTGTTGCTTCGTGCACTTGGTTTCGGTACAGATGCTGAGATCTTAGATTTGCTCGGAAACGATGAATATATTCGTAATACACTGGATAAAGACAACACAGATTCAACAGAGAAGGCTCTGATTGAAATCTACGAACGTCTACGTCCGGGTGAACCGCCAACTCTTGATAATGCTAAGAGCTTGCTGGTTGCCCGCTTCTTCGATCCAAAACGTTATGATCTGGCTAATGTTGGTCGCTATAAAATCAACAAAAAGCTGCATATCAAGAACCGTTTGTTCAACCAACGGCTGGCTGAATCACTGATCGATACATCGACAGGTGAAATTATTGCTGAAGCTGGGAAAATGGTTGACCGTCGTTTGCTTGACGAGATTATTACGAACTTGGAAAATGGCGTAGGCTTTAAGACCTATCATGTAGCAAACGGTGTGCTTGATGCTGAAGATGTACCGCTTCAAACGATCGATGTATTCTCGCCGATCGAAGACGGTAAAGTAGTAAAAGTCATCGCGAACTGCAACATTGACAAGTCTGTAAAACACATTACGCCTGCTGATATTATTTCTTCTATCAGTTACTTCCTGAACCTGCTTCACGGAATCGGAAGCACAGATGATATCGACCATCTGGGTAACCGCAGACTTCGATCTGTGGGCGAATTGTTACAGAACCAGTTCCGTATCGGTCTGTCGCGGATGGAACGCGTAGTTCGTGAAAGAATGTCAATCCAGGATGCCAATGTAATTACGCCACAAGCGTTAATCAACATTCGTCCCGTTATTGCTTCGATTAAAGAGTTCTTCGGGAGTTCACAATTGTCGCAATTTATGGACCAAACGAACCCGCTTGCAGAGCTTACACATAAACGCCGTCTGTCAGCACTCGGACCTGGTGGTTTGACTCGGGAGCGCGCGGGCTTTGAAGTACGTGACGTTCACCCTTCCCACTATGGCCGTATGTGTCCTATCGAGACACCGGAAGGTCCAAACATCGGCTTGATTAACTCTCTGTCCACATTTGCTCGTATTAACGAATATGGCTTTATCGAAGCTCCATATCGTTGGGTAGATCCAAAGACAGGTAAGGTTACTAATCAAATCGCATATTTGACTGCGGATGAAGAAGATAACTACATTATTGCTCAGGCGAACGCTGTTCTGAATGAGGACAGTACGTTTAAAGATGAGAATGTTATCGTTCGTTACAACAAACAGTCCGATAATATCTTGACGATGCCAAGTGAACGCGTTGACTATATGGACGTATCTCCTAAACAGGTAGTATCCGTTGCAACGGCGCTCATTCCATTCTTGGAGAACGATGACTCCAACCGTGCGCTAATGGGATCGAACATGCAACGTCAGGCGGTTCCTCTCCTTATTCCTAAAGCTCCATTAGTCGGAACAGGGATGGAACATAAATCTGCAAAAGATTCCGGCGTTTGTATTGTGTCCAAATTCGACGGAATCATTGAACGCTCTGCAGCTAACGAAATTTGGCTGCGTCGTGTTGAAACTATCGATGGCAAGGAAGTTAAAGGCGACCTTGTTAAACATAAATTACACAAATTTATGCGTTCGAACCAAGGGACTTGTATAAATCAACGTCCAATTGTTAAACGCGGAGATATTATTAAGAAAGGCGATATCCTTGCGGACGGGCCGTCTACTGAAATGGGAGAATTGGCTCTTGGGCGTAACGTAGTCGTAGCCTTCATGACTTGGGAAGGTTATAACTATGAGGATGCGATCTTGCTTAGTGAAAAATTGGTGAAAGAAGATGTATACACCTCGATTCATATTGAGGAGTACGAATCTGAAGCCCGTGATACGAAGCTTGGACCTGAAGAAATTACACGCGATATTCCAAACGTTGGGGAAGAGGCGCTCCGCAATCTTGACGAGCGTGGTATTATCCGCGTTGGTGCTGAAATCGGTGCTGGTGATATTCTCGTTGGTAAAGTAACGCCAAAAGGCGTAACTGAACTTACAGCAGAAGAACGCTTGCTGCATGCGATCTTTGGTGAGAAAGCACGTGAAGTACGTGATACCTCATTGCGTGTACCACATGGTACCGACGGTATTGTCGTTGATGTGAAGGTGTTCACTCGTGAAAACGGAGATGAATTGCCTCCAGGTGTTAATCAGCTCGTTCGTGTATATATTGCTCAAAAACGTAAAATCTCTGAAGGCGATAAGATGGCCGGACGTCACGGTAACAAAGGGGTCGTGGCACGTATTTTACCAGAAGAGGATATGCCGTTCTTGCCGGATGGTACACCAGTACAAGTCGTGCTCAACCCACTCGGGGTTCCGTCACGGATGAACATTGGTCAGGTTCTCGAAATCCATCTAGGTATGGCTGCACTTCGTTTAGGTATTCATGTTGCTACACCGGTATTTGATGGGGCAAATGAATACGACGTATTCGATACGATGGAAGAAGCAGGCATGCAGCGCAATGGTAAGACTGTGCTTTATGATGGCCGTACCGGTGAACGTTTCGAACGTGAAATTACGGTTGGTGTCATGCACATGATCAAACTGGCGCACATGGTTGATGATAAAATCCATGCCCGTTCGACTGGACCATACTCTCTCGTTACGCAACAGCCGCTGGGTGGTAAAGCTCAGTTTGGTGGACAACGTTTCGGGGAGATGGAAGTTTGGGCGCTTGAAGCATACGGCGCAGCTTATACACTGCAAGAAATTTTGACAGTCAAATCAGATGATGTGGTCGGACGTGTTAAAACCTACGAATCCATCGTCAAGGGTGAAAATGTACCGGAACCTGGTGTGCCTGAATCGTTCAAGGTATTGATCAAAGAGCTTCAAAGTTTGGGTATGGATGTTAAGATCCTTACTGAAAACGAAGAAGAGATCGAGATGAAGGAAAATGACGATGAAGATGATGCGTCAGGAGATAAGCTGAGCCTGAATTTGGAAGGTTCGGAAGTCGGAGTAGAATAGACATCACTGGCGGCCTGCCGCCTTGTGATGATGATAACCGGAATTTGTCAATATCAGGACTTGGTTAAGGAGGGATGCTCCTTGTTGGACGTCAACAACTTCGAGTTTATGAAAATTGGGCTTGCTTCCCCAGATAAAATTCGTTCTTGGTCCCGCGGAGAAGTAAAGAAACCAGAAACGATCAACTACCGTACATTAAAACCTGAAAAGGAAGGGCTGTTCTGCGAGAAAATTTTTGGCCCGACCAAAGACTGGGAATGTCATTGCGGTAAATATAAACGTGTTCGTTACAAAGGCGTTGTCTGCGATCGCTGCGGCGTTGAAGTAACTAGAGCAAAGGTTCGTCGCGAGCGGATGGGTCATATTGAACTCGCCGCTCCGGTATCCCATATTTGGTATTTCAAAGGGATTCCTAGCCGTATGGGCCTTGCGCTTGATATGTCTCCTCGTTCGTTGGAAGAGATTATCTATTTTGCATCTTATGTTGTTACAGATCCAGGTGAAACTCCGCTTGAGAAAAAGCAACTATTGTCCGAAAAAGAATACCGTAGCTATCGTGAAAAATATGGCTACGGATTCCAAGCCGGCATGGGTGCTGAAGCGGTCAAAAAATTGCTGCAGGATCTCGACATAGAGAAAGAATTGGAATTTCTGAAGGAAGAATTGCGCACAGCACAAGGCCAACGCCGTAACCGTGCTATCAAACGCCTGGAAGTTATTGAAGCATTCCGTAACTCTGGTAATGAGCCAGAGTGGATGATTCTCGACGTACTTCCAGTTATTCCACCGGAACTTCGTCCGATGGTACAACTTGATGGCGGACGTTTTGCAACGTCTGACCTCAATGATCTGTATCGTCGTGTAATTAACCGTAACAATCGCTTGAAACGTCTGCTTGATCTTGGCGCACCGGATATCATCGTGCAAAATGAAAAACGGATGCTTCAAGAAGCGGTAGATGCATTGATTGATAACGGTCGTCGTGGCCGTCCAGTTACTGGACCAGGTAACCGTCCTCTTAAATCTCTCAGCCATATGCTGAAAGGTAAACAAGGTCGTTTCCGTCAAAACTTGCTCGGTAAACGGGTTGACTATTCTGGTCGTTCCGTTATCGTCGTGGGTCCTTATCTGAAGATGTATCAATGCGGCTTGCCAAAAGAAATGGCTCTTGAGCTATTTAAGCCGTTCGTAATGAAAGAGCTGGTTAACAAAGGATTGGCTCATAACATTAAGAGTGCAAAACGAAAAGTTGAGCGCGTAAGTCCAGAAGTATGGGACGTTCTTGAAGAAGTAATTAAAGAGCATCCAGTTCTTCTGAACCGTGCACCTACGCTTCACCGTCTCGGTATTCAAGCGTTTGAACCAATTCTTGTAGAAGGACGCGCTATTCGTCTTCACCCACTCGTATGTACGGCTTATAATGCCGACTTTGACGGTGACCAAATGGCTGTTCACGTACCATTGTCTGCAGAAGCTCAGGCCGAAGCTCGCATTCTGATGCTGGCATCCGGTAACATCCTGAACCCTAAAGATGGTAAACCAGTCGTAACTCCTTCTCAGGATATGGTCCTTGGTTCTTATTATCTGACTATGGATAATAAGGAAGACAAGGGATCAGGCATGATTCTTGGTTCGATTAATGAAGCGGTATCTGCATATCAACGTGGTACAGCTTCGTTGCATGCGCGTGTAGCGATTCCAGCGAAAGCTTTAGGCAAAACAGGCTTTACAGCTGAACAACAAGAAGCATTGCTTGTTACAACAGTGGGTAAAATTATCTTTAATGAAATTTTCCCATCTAGCTTCCCATACATTAACGAAGCGACCCGTGCTAACCTTTTCCAAGGTACACCTGATCATTACTTTATTAATGAAAAAGGTGCCAATGTACTTGAACGTATGATGGCAGTACCTTTAATGAGTGGTGTAGGTAAGGAATATCTTGGCGAAATCATCGGTCGTTGCTTTGAAATCTATCACACGACAGAAACTTCTATGATTCTTGACCGCATCAAACAAACTGGTTTTACGTACTCAACTCGTGCCGGTGTAAGTATTGCGGTATCGGACGTTATCGTTCCGGAAGAGAAACAAGAAATTTTGCGTGAGTCAGATGAAAAGGTTCAAGTTATTACAAATCAATATCGTCGTGGTCTTATTACAAACGAAGAGCGTTACGACCGTGTTATCGACATTTGGTCTAAAACCAAGGATCAAATTACAGATGTCCTCATGAAATCGATGGATCGCTTTAATTCCATCATGCTCATGGTTGATTCCAAGGCGCGCGGTAACAAATCGCAGATTACACAGCTCGGTGGTATGCGTGGTCTGATGGCAAACCCGTCAGGTCGTATTATCGAACTCCCAATCAAATCGAACTTCCGTGAAGGTTTGACAGTCCTCGAGTACTTCCTGTCGACTCACGGTGCCCGGAAAGGTCTGGCGGATACAGCGCTTCGGACTGCTGACTCGGGTTACTTGACTCGTCGTCTCGTAGACGTTGCACAGGACGTGATTGTTCGTGAAGAGGATTGTGGTACAGATAAAGGCTTTACTGTCGGTGTTATCCAAGACGGTAAAGAGGTTATCGAAGGATTGTATGATCGGATTGAAGGTCGTTATGCCTTTGAAACGGTTAAACATCCGAAGACTGGTGAAATTATCATTCACCGTAATGAACTGATCGATTCCGACAAAGCACATGAAATCGTGGATGCTGGTGTCGCAAAATTACAAATTCGTTCCGTGCTCAGCTGCCGTGCTCGTCATGGTGTGTGTAAGAAATGTTACGGTCGCAACCTTGCAACAGGTAAATTTGTTGAAATAGGGGAAGCTGTTGGTATCATTGCTGCACAATCCATCGGTGAACCGGGAACACAGCTCACCATGCGTACGTTCCATACCGGGGGCGTTGCGGGTGACGATATCACTCAAGGTTTGCCGCGTATTCAAGAGCTCTTCGAGGCTCGGAATCCTAAAGGTCAAGCCACAATCAGTGAAATTGACGGTGTTGTAAAAGAAATTCGCGAAGCTAAGGACCGTCGTGAAATCGAAGTCCAAGGTGAAGCTGAAACTAAAGTATATTCCGTTACTTATGGTTCCCGTCTGCGCGTAAGCGAAGGACAGGAAATTGAAGCAGGTGACGAACTTACCGATGGTTCCATTGACCCGAAAGAAATATTACGCATCAAAGGTATCCGTGGCGTACAGAACTATATCCTTCAGGAAGTTCAACGCGTATATCGTAACCAAGGTGTAGAAATTAACGATAAGCACATTGAGGTTATGATCAAACAGATGCTGCGTAAAATCAGGATCGTTGATGCTGGCGATACTACTTTGCTCCCTGGATCTTTCTGCGACTTGCACGAATATGAAAGAGCAAATAAAGAAGCGATCTTGTCCGGTAATGAGCCCGCTGTTGCTAAACCTGTTTTGCTTGGTATTACCAAAGCATCTTTGGAGACAGATTCGTTCTTGTCTGCAGCATCCTTCCAGGAAACAACACGTGTTCTTACCGATGCTGCTATCAAAGGTAAAGTGGATAAACTTCTCGGCCTGAAAGAGAACGTAATTATCGGTAAACTTATACCGGCTGGTACGGGGATGAACCGTTACCGCAGCGTTCAATTCGAGGAGCCTGAGCAAGACGAGACTACTGAGGAAAACTTGGAACCTGTATCTGTTGAATAAGTGAGATAGTATGACGTCGATGCGGCACCGATAACATTCGGGGCAGCATCGGCGTTTTTTTATTAATGATGATTTGGAATTTCAAACGAATTTGTTCAACAAGCCCATCATCGTGGTGTATTTATCGAATGCGATCCAGCAGTTATGGCTCTTCACCTTTATTCTTCTTTGTTTATGATGTTGTATATGGTAGATTTTGAGCCTATGACGGTATCTTTGAGTTACGGGGAAATGACATATGTGGATCTAGCGAGGCAAAGGAATGCGGATCGATGCTGAAATCGTAAATCCGGATATGGCGAGAAATTATGAGCAGTATCCGTACGAACCCGTAAGCACGCGGAATTTAAACGCCTTAATACAGGAGGACGTATCAAATGAGCTACGCCAAGAGCCGTGAGTGGGAAAAAATTCAGGAATATCTTCCTATTAAGAACCGAATGAAGGTCGATATGGAACCGCAGGAATATTTTATTTCCATTCAGAATACTGAGGTTCATATTGATCACTATAAAGTGGACAGGCCCAGAGGCAGAGTCATTATGTTTCATGGAGTAGGAGGCAACGGGCGATTGCTTTCCTTTATGGCTATCCCTCTTATGAAGTGTGGTTTTGAGGTGATTTGCCCCGATTTGCCACTCTATGGATATACGAAATATCGGGGTGTTGTGACCTACGATATGTGGGTGAGCTGCGGAGTGGAAATCGTGAATTACTTCCAGCGGGAGAAGCGGGATACATTCCTGTTAGGTTTAAGTGCAGGCGGAATGCTAGCTTATCAGATTGCAGCACTGTGTCCCGAAATTACCGGTGTTATGGCTACTTGCATTCTTGACCAGCGTAACAGAATTATCACGAAGCAGACGGCTGTAAATCCTGTTATGGCTGTTGTTGGAAACGCAATCCTTTCCATGACGCATAGGGTAATCGGCTCGTGGAAAATTCCGATGAAAATGATCGCCAATATGAAAGCAATCACGAATAATCAGGATTTGGCAGACATCCTAATGAAGGACAAAAGATCCTCCGGTACAAGAGTATCCTTGGCTTTTGTTTATTCTATGCTGAATCCTCTTCTGGAAACAGAACCTGAGAATTTCACGAAGTGCCCGTTTCTGTTAGTGCATCCGGAAGATGACCGCTGGACTGATGTTGAGCTGAGCCGATTGTTTTTCGATCGCCTGGCCTGCGAAAAGGAACTGCAAATATTAGAGGGAGCGGGGCATTTCCCGATTGAGTCGAAGGGATTGGAGCAGATGCAGAGGTATTGCGTTGCATTTATGGAAAAGTGTCTTACTGAATAGTAGGATAGTATAATTCCTCTGAATTTTCGAAGAAAGATCGGCTAATGTCTGATTACCTGAAAAACTCATACATAATAATTCGCTTGACACTGCCTATGTGGAGTGATACTATATCATAGTGCGTGAGTAAGAAGACTACCTGTGCTTTGGAGGACGATAACATGTCTGAACATAAAGAACTACAGGACGCTCATGTCAAAATCGGCACCAAGCAAACTGTGAGAATGGTAGAGCAAGGACTCGCCGAGGAAGTATATGTAGCTGAAAATGCAGATCCACGTCTTACATCCAGAATCATCGCATTATGCAACCAGCATTCTGTCAAGGTTACCTTGGTACACACGATGGTCGATCTCGGCAAAGCGTGTGGTATTGATGTCGGAGCGGCGATGGCAGTGATTGTAAAACCATAGTAAATAGAAATGTTTTTGCACAGAGGGTCTAACTCTCGGGCAAAAACTTTTCATTTGTTCTTTTATGAACCGCCTGGGTCTGTGGGCTTAATCAAGAGGTTTGTAAAGATACTTGAATCTTAAGGAAGGGGGTGGCAACAACATGCCAACTATTAACCAATTAGTCCGTAAAGGACGTCAAGACAAAGTGTACAAATCCAAATCGCCAGCACTTCAAAGAGGTTTTAACGCTCTGAAACGTGAGGCTACGGATATCAGTTCTCCACAAAAACGTGGGGTGTGTACTCGTGTAGGTACTATGACTCCTAAGAAACCGAACTCCGCACTTCGTAAATATGCCCGTGTTCGTTTGACGAACCGCGTAGAGGTGACGGCTTACATTCCAGGTATCGGTCATAACCTGCAAGAGCACAGCGTTGTATTGATTCGTGGCGGCCGGGTCAAAGACCTTCCGGGTGTGCGTTATCATATCGTACGCGGAGCTTTGGACACAGCTGGAGTAAACAATCGTATGCAAGCTCGTTCCAAATATGGCGCGAAACGTCCAAAAGCTAAGAAATCCTAATTTGATTTCTAACTAGAAGACGACTTTATAACGACGAATAGGTTGTTATTAATACTGAAAGGGGGATTCACATGCCACGCAAAGGTCCAGTTACAAAAAGAGACGTATTGCCAGATCCGGTGTATAATAGCAAACTTGTTACTCGCTTGATCAACCGCATTATGCTCGACGGTAAACGCGGTGTTGCACAAAGTATTTTGTACAATGCGTTTAACCTTATCCAAGAACGTACAGGCAATGATCCAATGGAAGTGTTCGAAGCAGCAATAAAAAACATCATGCCAGTTCTGGAAGTTAAAGCTCGTCGTGTAGGTGGTGCTAACTACCAAGTGCCTATCGAGGTTAAACCAGAAAGACGTACTTCCCTTGGATTACGTTGGCTCGTAAACTACTCTCGCAACCGCGGAGAGAAGACTATGGAAGAACGTTTGGCTGCAGAAATTATTGATGCGTCCAACAACACGGGTGCTTCCGTTAAGAAACGTGAAGATACACATAAAATGGCTGAAGCGAACAAAGCGTTTGCTCACTACCGCTGGTAGGATTCAGTCCATCCTAATAAATTTATATTTTGAAGGGAGACAAATTCATGGCAAGAGAGTTCTCCTTGAAAAATACACGTAATATCGGGATCATGGCGCATATTGACGCCGGTAAAACTACCACGACGGAACGTATCTTGTTCTACACAGGCATTACGCACAAAATCGGTGAAGTTCACGAAGGTGCGGCAACAATGGACTGGATGGAACAAGAACAAGAGCGCGGAATTACAATTACGTCCGCTGCAACGACCGCTCAATGGAAAGGTCACCGCGTAAATATCATCGATACCCCGGGACACGTTGACTTCACAGTAGAAGTTGAACGTTCCCTGCGTGTATTGGACGGGGCAGTAGGCGTGTTCAGTGCGAAGGAAGGCGTGGAGCCTCAGTCTGAAACTGTATGGAGACAGGCTGACAAATATAGCGTTCCTCGTATTGCTTATGTCAACAAAATGGATATCATCGGTGCTGACTATCTTAACGTAGTTAAAGATATGCGCGCCCGTTTGCAAGCAAATGCAGTTGCAATTCAGTTGCCAATCGGTGCAGAGAATGATTTTGTCGGTATTATCGACATTATCACTCAAAAGGCTTACATGTACAAAGATGATTTGGGCCAAAACATCGAAGAAGTTGAAATTCCTGCTGATTATGCGGCACAAGTTGAAGAGCTTCGTGCAGAGCTGATCGAGAAGGTTGCTGAACTTGACGAAGATTTGACTATGAAATACCTTGAAGGTGAAGAAATCACTGTTGAGGAATTGAAAGCAGCTCTTCGTAAAGGTGTAGTAGAGGTTAAAATCTTCCCTGTTGTGTGCGGATCATCTTATCGTAACAAAGGTATCCAGCTTATGTTGGATGCAGTTATCGATTTCTTGCCGGCGCCAATCGACGTACCAAGTATCAAAGGACATTTGGACGACGGTAGCGAAGTGGAACGTCATTCTTCTGATGAAGAGCCGTTCTCAGCGCTTGCATTTAAAATCATGACAGACCCTTACGTTGGTAAACTTACGTTCTTCCGTGTATACTCCGGTATTTTGCAATCCGGTTCGTATGTACTGAATGCAACGAAGAATAAACGCGAACGTATCGGACGTATCCTGCAAATGCATGCTAACAGTCGTAAAGAGATCACTGAAGTTTACTCCGGTGATATCGCAGCAGCTGTTGGTTTGAAAGATACAGGTACAGGTGATACACTGTGTGATGAGAAGGCTCCAGTAATTTTGGAATCAATGAACTTCCCTGATCCGGTTATCGAAATCGCTGTAGAACCTAAAACTAAAGCTGACCAAGATAAGATGGGTGTTGCTCTTGGTAAATTGACTGAGGAAGATCCTACTCTTCGTGCTCACACTGATGAAGAAACTGGCCAAACAATCCTTGCTGGTATGGGTGAGCTTCACCTTGATATCATCATCGATCGTATGCGCCGTGAATTCAAAGTTGAGACTAACGTAGGTAAACCTCAAGTTGCTTACCGCGAAACATTCAAAACTCCAGCTCGCGTTGAAGGTAAATTCGTTCGCCAATCCGGTGGTCGTGGTCAATACGGTCACGTATGGGTTGAGTTCGAACCGCTTGAAGCAGGTACAGGTAACCAATTCGAAAGTAAAATCGTTGGTGGTTCCGTACCAAGAGAATACATCGCTCCTGCGCAACAAGGTATTGAAGAAGCTATGAAGAATGGTGTCTTGGCAGGCTTCCCGCTTGTAGACGTTAAAGCCACAATCGTAGACGGTTCATACCATGATGTTGACTCCAGTGAAATGGCGTTTAAAATTGCAGGTTCCATGGCTTTGAAAGCAGCTAAAGACAAATGTGGAGCTGTTCTCCTCGAACCTATCATGAAAGTTGAAGTTACGGTTCCTGAAGAGTACATGGGTGATGTAATGGGTATGCTGAACTCCCGTCGTGGCCGTATCGAAGGTATGGACGCTCGCGGTGGTGCTCAAATTATCCGTGCTAAAGTACCTCTCTCCGAAATGTTCGGTTACTCGACAACACTTCGTTCCGGTACGCAAGGACGCGGCGTGTTCTCAATGGAACTTTCTCACTATGAAGAAGTTCCAAGAAACATCGCTGAAGAAATCGTATCCAAGAACAAAGGCGGAGAATAATTATTGTATCTACTAACTGGGGAATCTTAACAGGCTTTTTGTCTGCGGGATTTCCCTGGTTAGTCCAACATAACAATCCATATATTTAAGGAGGAAATGTTTAAAATGGCAAAGGCTAAATATGAACGTACTAAACCGCATGTTAATATCGGAACAATCGGTCACGTTGACCATGGTAAAACTACTTTGACTGCAGCAATCACAACTGTATTGTCCAAAACTTATGGCGGTGCTGCTGTAGCATTCGACCAAATTGATAAAGCTCCAGAAGAACGCGAACGCGGTATCACAATCTCAACTGCACACGTTGAGTATGAAACTAACAACCGTCACTATGCACACGTTGACTGCCCAGGTCACGCCGACTATGTTAAAAACATGATCACTGGTGCAGCACAAATGGACGGAGCGATCTTGGTTGTATCCGCAGCTGACGGTCCAATGCCACAAACTCGTGAGCATATCCTTTTGTCCCGTAACGTAGGTGTTCCTTACATCGTAGTATTCTTGAACAAATGTGATATGGTTGAAGACGAAGAGCTTCTTGAACTTGTTGAAATGGAAGTTCGTGACCTCTTGAACGAATATGAATTCCCTGGTGATGACACTCCAATCACTCGTGGTTCTGCTCGTGAAGCTTTGCAAAACCCAGAAGGCGAATGGGCTAAGAAAATCGTTGAAATGTTCGAAACAATCGACACTTACATTCCGCTTCCAGAACGTCCAGTTGACAAACCATTCCTTATGCCTGTCGAGGACGTATTCTCCATCACAGGCCGTGGTACAGTTGCTACAGGTCGTGTAGAGCGTGGTACTGTTAAAGTTGGCGATGAAATCGAAATCGTTGGTATCCAAGAAGAAACTAAGAAATCCGTCGTTACTGGCGTAGAAATGTTCCGTAAATTGCTTGATTCCGCTCAAGCGGGCGACAACATCGGCGCATTGCTTCGTGGTGTAGACCGTAACCAAATCGAACGTGGTCAAGTACTTGCTAAACCAGGTTCAGTTAATCCGCACACTGAGTTTTCTGCTCAAGTATACGTATTGACTAAAGAAGAAGGCGGACGTCATAAACCTTTCTTCACTGGCTACCGTCCACAATTCTATTTCCGTACAACTGACGTAACAGGTATCATCAACCTGCCAGAAGGTACTGAAATGGTTATGCCTGGTGACAACATCGAAGTTACAGTACAACTGATTTCTCCAATCGCGATCGAAGAAGGAACTCGCTTCTCCATCCGTGAAGGTGGACGTACAGTAGGTTCAGGTGCAGTTGTTAACATCAGTAAATAATTAGGTTTTACTGCCTGATTACAGAGCTGTTCTAGTCATTAGACTGGGGCAGCTTTTTTATTTTTAAAATACATAAAGTAATTGTTGCAATTAGTCTATCTTTTCTATATAATAATGAATGTTGTTCTGTGACGTTGCGATGATGTGAGAGGTTACTGACACACCCGGCCCCTTTGCCATGGAGCGGTGGTCAGAAAATTTTCACGGAGTATGTCCGATACCAAATTGGGCGATAGAAGGAGGGACTAAAATGGCAAAGCAAAAAATTCGTATTCGTTTGAAAGCTTATGACCACAGAATTCTTGATCAATCCGCAGAGAAAATCGTTGAAACGGCAAAACGTTCTGGTGCTGGTGTATCCGGGCCAATTCCGCTGCCAACTGAAAAACAAATTATTACTATTCTCCGTGCGGTACACAAGTACAAGGATTCCCGGGAACAATTCGAACAACGGACGCACAAACGTCTGATCGACATTGTTAATCCGACTCCACAAACTGTGGATGCCTTGATGCGCTTGGACCTGCCGTCCGGTGTAGATATCGAAATCAAATTGTAATATCCATTAAGTAATGGAATCAGGAAAGGAAAAGAGGTGTCAACATGAAAGGTATCTTAGGGAAAAAACTTGGAATGACTCAAGTGTTTACTCCGGAAGGGAATGTTATTCCTGTAACGGTTATTGAGGCAAGTGCCAATGTTGTTCTTCAAAAGAAAGATGTAGAGAATGACGGTTATGAAGCGATTCAAATCGGTTATGCCGATAAAAAGGAATCCAGATCTAACAAGCCTGAAGCAGGTCATGCTAAGAAGGCAAATACAACGCCTAAGCGCTACGTTCGTGAAATTCGCAATGTTGATTTGGCAGGATATGAAGTTGGCCAAGAGGTCAAGGTTGATATCTTCGCTGAGGGCGAGTTTGTTGACGTAACAGGTATTTCGAAGGGTAAAGGGTTCCAAGGTGTTATCAAACGCTGGGGACAAAGCCGCGGCCCAATGGCGCACGGTTCCCGTTATCATCGTAGACCAGGTTCCATGGGTTCCATTCAAGCGAACCGCGTTCCTAAAGGCAAACGCCTGCCAGGACACATGGGTAGTGAAACAGTAACCATTCAAAACCTTGAAGTGATCAAAGTGGATGCAGAACGTAACGTAATCCTCGTTAAAGGTTCGATCCCAGGTCCTAAGAACAGTTTTGTAAAAGTGAAACAAACTATTAAGAAATAATTGATTGAAGAAAGGAGGAACAAGAAATGCCAAAAGTAGCACTTTTTAATGTTAGCGGTAGCCAAGTAGGCGAAGTAGAGTTGAACGATGCAGTATTCGGTATTGAGCCGAACACTCATGTGCTTCATGAAGCAGTTGTTATGCAACGTGCATCCCTTCGTTTTGGTACCCATAAAGTAAAAGGACGCTCCGAAGTTCGCGGCGGTGGCCGTAAACCTTGGAAACAAAAAGGAACAGGACGCGCTCGTCAAGGTTCCATTCGCTCCCCGCAATGGGTTGGCGGTGGTATCGTGTTCGGACCAACTCCGCGCAGCTATTCCTATAAATTGCCGAAGAAAGTTCGTCGTTTGGCGATTAAATCGGCTTTGTCTGCGAAAGTAATTGATCAAGACATTATCGTGCTTGATGCACTTACTTTGAATGCACCAAAAACTAAAGAGTTTGCAGCGATTTTGAACAACCTGAAAGTGGAACGTAAAGCATTGATTGTAGCACCTAGCTATGATGATAATGTAGCTCTTTCTGCTCGTAATATCCCAGGTGTTAAATTCGTAGCAGCTGACGGCATTAATGTTCTTGATGTGCTTACGTACGACAAGCTGATCATTACGAAAGAAGCAGTTCAGAAGGTAGAGGAGGTGCTCGCGTAATGAAAGATCCTCGTGATATTATTAAGCGCCCGGTGATTACGGAACGTACGGCTGGATACATGGATGGCATGAAATATGTGTTTGAAGTGGACATTCGTGCTAACAAGACCGAAATCAAACAAGCTGTAGAAGCGATCTTTAATGTGAAAGTGAGCAATGTAAATACCTTGCGCGTTCCTGCAAAACCAAAACGTTATGGCCGTCATTTCGGATACAGATCCGAATGGAAAAAAGCGTTCGTAACATTGGCTGAAGGCAGCAAACCGCTCGAGTTTTTTGAATCGGTATAAATCGTTGAAGTAAGGAGGGAAATCTAGTGCCAATTAAAAAGTACAAACCGACATCACCTGCTAGACGTGGTATGTCCGTGTCAACTTTTGAAGAAATCACAACGAATCAGCCTGAGAAATCATTGCTTGCACCACTGAGCAAAACGGCTGGACGTAACAACCAAGGTAAAATTACAGTTCGTCATCATGGCGGCGGACACAAACGTAAATACCGTATCATCGACTTCAAACGGAACAAAGATGGAATTCCAGGCCGCGTTGCTACGATTGAGTACGACCCGAACCGGACTTCTAACATCGCTTTGATCCATTATGCAGACGGTGAAAAACGCTACATTATCGCTCCGAAAGGGCTTAAAGTTGGCGACGTAATCGAATCTGGAGTAGGATCCGACATCAAAATCGGTAACGCTCTTCCACTGGAAAACATTCCAGTAGGTACAGTTATCCACAACATTGAGTTGAAACCTGGTAAAGGTGGACAACTCGTTCGTGCAGCTGGTACTGAAGCTCAATTGCTCGGTAAAGAAGAAAAATACGTAACAGTTCGCCTTTCATCTGGTGAAGTTCGTAAGATTCTTAAAGTTTGCCGCGCTACAATTGGTTCTGTAGGTAACGGTGATCACGAACTTGTGAAAATCGGTAAAGCTGGCCGTAATCGCTGGCTCGGACAACGTCCAGAGGTTCGCGGTGTAGTTATGAACCCTAACGATCACCCTCACGGTGGTGGTGAAGGTCGCGCTCCTATCGGTCGTAAATCTCCATTGTCTCCTTGGGGCAAACCAACCCTTGGTTACAAAACGCGTAAAAAAGGCAAGGCATCTGATAAATATATCGTTCGCCGCCGCACGAAGTAATCCGCCTTTTGCGGATCGCTTCGCGGCTGTGGATAAAAGATGGAAACGAGCAGCGTAACGAAGGGAGGATATCTTAATGGGTCGCAGTCTGAAAAAAGGGCCATTTATTGATGGTTACCTGTTGAAGAAAGTGGAAGAAGTGAGCGCTTCGAACAAGAAAGTTGTTATCAAAACTTGGTCGCGCCGTTCTACGATTTTCCCGCAATTCATTGGTCATACGTTCGGAGTTTATGATGGCCGTAAACATGTGCCAGTATATGTTACTGAGGATATGGTAGGACATAAGCTGGGCGAATTTGCTCCAACCCGTACCTACAAAGGTCATACGGACGACGATAAGAAAACGAGACGTTAATTAATAAGTTCTTCGTTTGAGAGGAGGTAAAACAGATGGAAGCTAAAGCACATGCAAGGTCAATTCGCATTGCTCCACGGAAAGCTCAACTCGTTGTTGATTTGATCCGCGGCAAGCAAGTTGGCGAAGCTATCGCAATTCTCCGTCACACTCCAAAGGCGGCTTCCCCGATCGTGGAAAAGCTTTTGAACTCGGCGATTGCTAATGCTGAACATAATTATTCTCTGGATGTAAATAAATTGGTTGTATCTCAAGCTTTTGTAAACCAAGGTCCGACAATGAAACGTTTCCGCCCTCGTGCAATGGGACGCGCAAGCCGGATCAACAAACGCACCAGCCACATTACATTGGTGGTATCCGAAAAATAAGGAGGGAAAACGTGTGGGCCAAAAGGTAAATCCGGTCGGATTACGAGTAGGGATTATCCGTGATTGGGAATCTAAATGGTACGCAGGCAAAGACTTTGGTGATCTTTTGCTTGAAGACGTAAAAATTCGTGAACATCTGAAAAATAAATTGAAAGACTCCGCTGTATCTCGCATTGAAATCGAGAGAGCGGCTAATCGTGTGAACGTAACGATCCACACTGCCAAACCAGGTATGGTAATTGGTAAAGGTGGTTCTGAAGTAGAAAATCTGCGCAACGAAATTACAAAAATCGCAGGTGGCAAAAAGGTTCACATTAACATCTCTGAAATTAAATACCCTGATCTTGACGCAATTCTAGTTGCAGAAAGCATCGCACAACAATTGGAACGTCGTGTTTCTTTCCGTCGTGCGCTGAAACAAGCGATTCAAAGAACTATGCGTTCAGGAGCGAAAGGGATTAAAACAGCAGTCAGCGGTCGTCTCGGCGGTGCTGAAATTGCTCGTTCGGAAGGCTACAGTGAAGGAACTGTTCCACTTCATACGCTCCGCGCCGACATCGATTATGGTACGGCAGAAGCGCATACAACTTACGGCCGTATCGGCGTAAAAGTATGGATCTATCGTGGAGAGGTTCTTCCTACGGCTAAGAAACAAGCTGCTCAGGAAGGAGGCAACTAATCATGTTGGTACCAAAACGCGTAAAACACCGCAAGCAACAACGCGGTAATATGAGAGGCCAAGCTAAAGGCGGCACTGAACTTAACTTCGGTGAATACGGTCTGCAAGCTCTTGAGCCAACTTGGATCACAAACCGTCAAATCGAAGCAGCGCGTATTGCAATGACGCGTTACATCAAACGTGGCGGTCAAGTATGGATTAAAATTTTCCCTGACAAACCGATTACTCAAAAGCCTCTTGAAGTCCGGATGGGTAGCGGTAAAGGTAACGTAGAAAAATGGGTCGCAGTTGTGAAACCAGGCAAAATCATGTTTGAGCTTGCCGGAGTATCTGAAGAAATCGCACGTGAAGCTATGCGTCTTGCTGCTCACAAACTGCCGATCAAAACTAAGTTTGTGAAACGTGAAGAATTGGGTGGTGAAGCAAATGAAAGCTAATGAACTTCGCAACTTAACCACTGCTGAGATTGAACAAAAAGTCGCAGGATTTAAAGAAGAACTCTTTAACCTCCGTTTTCAACTGGCTACTGGCCAACTTGACAACCCGACTCGTATCCGTGACGTGCGTAAGGAAATAGCTCGTGCTAAAACCGTATTACGTCAAAGAGAACTTGGGATCATTAGTTAATAACGCTCTCCTAGCTAAGGAAAGCGCCTAATTCTAGGAAGGAGGCTAACCATGAGCGAACGTAATGCCCGTAAAGTGCAAATTGGTAAAGTCGTCAGCGACAAAATGGATAAAACCATCGTTGTAGCTGTAGAAACCTATAAGAAACATGATCTATACCATAAGCGTATTAAATACACTAAGAAATTTAAAGCGCATGATGAAAATAATACAGCTAAAATCGGTGATATCGTTAAAATTGCTGAAACTCGTCCTTTGTCCAAAGACAAACGTTGGAGACTTGTTGAAGTGGTAGAAGAAGCGGTAATCATCTAATTGCTCGGTAGCTTAGACTGAAAGGAGGAAATATCCATGATTCAACCATTTACACGTTTGCATGTTGCTGACAACTCCGGCGCGAAGGAATTGATGTGTATCCGCGTTTTGGGTGGTACCGGTCGTCGTACAGCGCAAATCGGTGACTTGATCGTTTGTTCTGTGAAACAAGCAACACCAGGCGGCGTTGTCAAAAAGGGTGACGTAGTCAAAGCGGTTGTTGTTCGTACAAAACGTTCGGTTCGTCGTAAAGACGGTTCCTACATCGCATTCGATGAGAATGCAGCAGTTGTAGTTAAGGATGACAAGAGCCCACGCGGTACTCGTATTTTCGGACCTGTTGCTCGCGAACTTCGTGATAGAGATTTCATGAAAATCGTTTCCTTGGCTCCGGAAGTTATCTAAAACCTAACCCTGATTATTAAGCTGAAGAAACAGGAGGTGTACGAAAATGCCAAGACTGAAAAAAGTTCTTGAATCCCATAACAATAAGCTGCACGTCAAAAAAGACGATACGGTTATCGTGATCAGCGGTAAAGACAAAGGTAAAAAAGGTCGTGTTATCGCTGCTTATCCTCGTGAAAACCGTGTGCTTGTGGAAGGCGTCAACATGGTTAAGAAGCATCAAAAACCTAACCAATTGAATCCGCAAGGCGGCATTATCGAGAAAGAGGCTCCGATTCATGTATCGAACGTTATGCACGTTGATCCTAAGAGCGGAACAGTAACTCGTATCGGTTACAAAGTATTGGACAACGGTAACAAAGTTCGTGTTGCTAAGAAATCCGGAGAAGTAATCGACTAATCCAGGAACGTAAAGAAAGGAGGTCCATGATTCATGGCAGCTAGATTGAAAGAACGTTTTTTGAACGAAGTGACACCTGCTTTGATTCAAAAATTCAACTATTCGACTGTAATGCAAGTGCCTAAAATTGAGAAGGTTGTTATCAACATGGGTGTTGGTGAAGCTGTATCTAACTCTAAGGTACTTGATTCTGCGGTTAACGATTTGCAACTGATCTCTGGTCAAAAACCAGTTATCACTCGCGCTAAAAAATCTATCGCAGGTTTCAAACTCCGTGAAAACATGCCAATCGGTGTGAAGGTAACTCTTCGCGGCGAGCGTATGTATCATTTCCTCGACAAACTGTTTAATGTTACGCTTCCTCGTGTACGTGACTTCCACGGTGTATCGACGAAAGCATTTGACGGACGTGGTAACTATACACTCGGCCTCAAGGAACAATTGATTTTCCCTGAAATCGAGTATGATCAAGTTGATAAAGTACGTGGTATGGATATCGTTATCGTAACTACGGCAAAAACCGATGAAGAATCCCGCGAATTGTTGACCGGGCTCGGTATGCCATTTGTGAAATAAGTTGAGTTTTAAATTCTCCGAAACTATTTAGGAGGTGTCAGGCTAAGTGGCAAAAACTTCGATGAAAGTTAAACAACAACGTGCACCTAAATTTAAGGTACGGGCATATACCCGTTGCGAACGTTGTGGTCGTCCACATTCGGTGTTGCAAAAGTACAAAATTTGCAGAATTTGCTTCCGTGAATTAGCTTATAAAGGCCAGATTCCTGGCGTGAAAAAAGCAAGCTGGTAAACAATCAACAACGGGAAGGAGGTTTACACGTATGACTATGTCAGATCCAATTGCAGATATGCTTACACGTATTCGTAATGCGAACACGGTTCGCCACGAAACTGTAGAGTTGCCTGCGTCAACGATCAAAAAACAAATCGCTGAAATCTTGAAGCGTGAAGGTTTTATCCGTGATGCAGAATATGTTGAAGATAACAAACAAGGGATCATTCGTATTTTCTTGAAATACGGCCCTAACAATGAGCGCGTCATCTCCGGACTTAAGAGAATCAGTAAACCAGGCCTTCGCGTGTACACGAAGAGTAATGAAGTTCCTCGTGTTCTCGGTGGTCTTGGAATCGCGATTATCTCGACTTCCAAAGGAGTTATGACTGACAAAGAAGCTCGTCAAGCGAAAGCTGGCGGCGAAGTTGTCTGCTACGTTTGGTAATAAACGTCACAAAACAAGGAGGTGCAGCAAATGTCTCGTATTGGTCGCAAACCAATTACAGTACCAAGTGGTGTGAATGTCACACTCGATAATAGTGTAATTACAGTTAAAGGACCTAAAGGTACCTTGACTCGTGAGCTTCATAAGGACATCAAAGTAACGGTTGAAGAAAACCTAATTACAGTTGATCGTCCTTCTGATAATAAATTGCATCGTTCACTTCACGGTACTACTCGTAGCGTAGTGAACAACATGGTGAGTGGAGTAACCGATGGCTTCTCCAAAACACTCGAACTCGTTGGTGTAGGTTACCGTGCAAGCAAATCTGGTGAGAAACTCGTTCTTAACGTTGGTTACTCTCATCCAGTTGAAATCACTCCTGAGGCCGGTATTGTATTCGAAGTTCCTTCAAATACAAAAATCATCGTGAGTGGGATCAATAAAGAACGCGTAGGCGAATACGCTGCGAAAATTCGTGCTGTACGTGCACCTGAACCTTACAAAGGTAAAGGTATCAAGTACGAAGGCGAACGCATCATTCGTAAAGAAGGTAAAGCCGGTAAGAAGAAATAAGTTTCTTCTTAGCGGGCTTTTACTGGCGTGTTGATATGAACAGCTTGTGAAGGTAAACCGAAAGGAGTGAAATGGAGTCATGATTACAAAAGGTGATAAAAATAAAGCACGTCTGAAAAGACATTTGCGTGTACGGAAAAAAATCCAAGGAACGGCTGAACGTCCAAGACTTAACGTATACCGTTCTTCCAAACATATTTATGCACAATTGATCGACGATGTTGCTGGCGTAACTCTTGCATCTGCTTCTACAGTAGATAAAGAAATCAGCGCTGATATCAACAACGGGGGCAACGTAGAAGCTGCTCGTAAAGTCGGCGAATTGGTTGCCAAACGTGCTGCAGAAAAAGGCCATAAAAATGTTGTCTTCGACCGTGGAGGATACCTCTACCATGGACGTATTCAAGCATTGGCTGACGCTGCCCGTGAAGCAGGTCTTGAATTCTAAAATATTTGCTAAAAGGAGGTTAACGACTTGCGTGTAGATCCGAACACTCTAGAATTGTCTGAAAGAGTTGTAAATATTAACCGCGTTGCTAAAGTAGTTAAAGGCGGACGCCGTTTTAGCTTCAGTGCTCTTGTAGTTGTCGGCGACGGCAAAGGCTGGGTAGGCGCTGGTATCGGTAAAGCTGGCGAAGTTCCTGATGCAATTCGCAAAGGAATTGAAGATGCTAAGAAAAATCTTGTGTATGTTCCGCTCGTAGGAACTACTATTCCTCACCTGGTTACTGGGCATTTCGGTGCTGGTCGTGTACTGTTGAAACCTGCATCTGAAGGTACAGGGGTTATCGCTGGTGGGCCAGTTCGTGCGGTTCTCGAACTTGCTGGTGTAGGCGACATTCTAACAAAATCTTTAGGTTCTTCGAATTCCATCAACATGGTTAACGCGACTTTAGAGGGCTTGTCCCGTCTGAAACGCGCTGAAGATGTTGCGAAATTACGCGGTAAATCCGTCGAAGAACTTCTCGGTTAAGGAGGGAATCTCATGGCTAAACTGCAAATTACCCTCGTACGTAGTTTGATCGGTCGTCCGGAGAACCAACGTACTACCGTGAAAACATTGGGACTTCGCAAGATCAACCAAACTGTGGTTCATAACGACAACCCAGCCATTCGTGGTATGGTGAATCATGTAAGCCACTTGGTAAAAGTACAAGAAATTTCGGAGTAATCCTTTGGACTAACTGCGAAACGTCACTTTGATCCATAGAGTTAACCCGGTTAACGGGTTAACGATATGCTCAAATGTCAACAATAAATAAGGAGGTGCAACGAACGATGAAGTTACATGAGCTTTCCCCAGCTGCTGGATCACGTCATGAACGTAAACGTGTTGGTCGTGGTACTGGTAGTGGCATGGGTAAAACATCTACGCGTGGTCACAAAGGTCAAAACGCTCGTTCCGGCGGTGGTGTACGTCCGGGCTTCGAAGGCGGCCAAAACCCGCTGTATCGTCGCTTGCCAAAACGCGGATTTACGAATCCAACGCGGAAAGAGTATGCGATTGTGAACATCGAGGAACTTAACAACTTTGCGGCGGATACGGAAGTAACTCCTGAACTGTTGTTTGAACAAGGAATCGTGAAAAACGCGAAGAGCGGAATCAAGATTCTTGGCAACGGTGAAGTTACTGTCAAATTGACAGTGAAAGCAAATAAGTTCTCTCAATCTGCGGTAGAGAAAATCGAGGCTGCCGGCGGTAAAACCGAGGTGATCTAATGATTAAAACCATTAAGAACATATGGCATGTTCAGGACCTGCGCAATCGAATTCTTTTCACGCTGTTTATTTTCATTATTTACCGGATCGGTTCCTTCGTTCCGGTTCCGGGCGTTGATACGTCTGTATTTGAATCAGTAAATAGTGCGGGAAGCGAGTTGTTTGGGCTCTTGAATACCTTTTCGGGCGGAGCGCTCAAGAATTTCTCGATCTTCGCGCTCGGGATTATGCCTTATATCACGGCATCCATCATCGTCCAACTTCTCTCTATGGATGTAATTCCAAAATTTGCGGAATGGGCAAAACAAGGGGAGCATGGTAAGAAAAAAATGGCTCAGATTACTCGTTACGGTACAGTAATTCTAGCTATCATTCAAGCCTTTGCTACTTCAGTTGGTTTTAACCGCTTGTACGGAACAGTGATGGTGCCTAATGCAACCTTTGCTGATTATCTTGTAATTGCAATTGTATTGACTGCAGGTACATCTTTCTTGATGTGGCTTGGTGAGCAGATTACTGAAAAGGGTATTGGCAACGGTATTTCCTTGATTATCTTTGCAGGGATCGTTGCTGCTATTCCATCTCATATTCAGAGTATCGCTCAATCCGAGTTTATCGTTGAGGGTCAAAACTTCATGAACGTAGTTAAATCGATTGCGGTCGTTCTTGTATGTGTATTGATCGTTATCGGCGTTATCTATATTCAGCAGGCTATTCGGAAAATTCCGGTACAGTATGCTAAACGTGTTGTAGGTAACAAGATGTACGGTGGACAAAACACGCATATTCCGCTCAAAATCAATGCAGCGGGTGTTATTCCAGTTATCTTTGCTGTATCGTTGCTACAATTCCCTGTTGTAATCGCGAACTTCTGGTCGACACATAATTGGGCAAAATGGATCAGTGATAACTTTGCTATAGACCGTCCTTTGGGAATGGTGCTTTATATTGTCATGATCATTGGCTTCACATTCTTCTATACTTTCGTACAGATGAATCCACAGCAAATGGCTGAAAATATGAAGAAAAATGGCGGTTACATTCCAGGAATTCGTCCAGGTAAAACAACCGAGAAATACCTGACTAAGGTATTAACTCGTTTGACAATGACGGGAGCGATTTTCTTGGCTGTCATTTCCATCTTGCCAATCGGTTTGGGGGCGCTCGCTAATTTGCCGCGTACTGTTCAAATCGGTGGTACTTCGATCCTTATCGTTATCGGTGTTGCACTGGATACGATGAAGACAATCGAAGGACAATTAATTAAGCGTCACTATAAAGGCTTTATCAATAAATAGTCGATAGGTTCCGGGCCGAGTTGGATTCTGAACTCGCCTGGCACCTATTGTGCTGTTTTCTAAGTAGAATCAGTCTTGGAGGGAGTGATAGACATGAACATTTTATTCATGGGACCTCCTGGGGCAGGTAAAGGAACACAAGCAGAGGCCATCGTTAACGAATTCGGTATTCCTCACATCTCCACTGGCGATGCATTTCGTCTGGCGATTAAACAGGCAACTCCTGTAGGAGTACAAGCGAAAGAGTATATGGATAAAGGTCTTCTGGTTCCCGATGATGTAACGGTCGGTATCGTTCGTGAGCGTCTTCAGCAGTCCGATTGCGAAAAAGGTTTTTTATTGGACGGTTTTCCAAGAACCCTTTCTCAAGCGGAAGCGCTGGAAGAATTGCTTAGCGGGTTAGGTAGAAAACTGGAACATGTCGTCAACTTGAAAGTAGATCGCAATAAATTGCTAGCTCGTCTAACAGGACGTCGAATTTGCAAGTCTTGTGGATCTACATTTCATGTGCTCTTTAATCCACCTGTTCAGGAAGGTGTTTGTGATAAGTGCGGCGGCGAGTTGTATCAGCGCTCCGACGATAATGAAGAGAGCGTAGGAACACGTCTGGACGAATATATCAACAAAACGGCACCTCTCCTCAAGTTCTATGAAGATAAAGGACTGCTTCGTCAAGTAGATGGAGAACAGGAAATTGATACGGTAACGAAAGAAATCGTATCTATACTGCGAGGTTAGGTTGATGATCATTTGTAAATCCGAAACGGAACTGGGCTTTATGAGAGAAGCAGGGCGTATCGTAGCTGAAACGCACAGGCTCATGGCGAAATCGATTGAGCCTGGGATTACGACGGGCGAGCTCGATCACATTGCCGATAAGTTCATTCGCAGTCAAGACGCTTTGCCGTCTTTCAAAGGCTACAACGGTTTTCCTTATAGTATTTGCGCATCGGTTAACGAAGAATTGGTACATGGATTTCCTAGCAAACGCAAATTGAACGAGGGCGACATCGTCAGTCTTGATATTGGCGCTGAATATCGTGGTTTTCATGGTGATTCAGCCTGGACTTATCCAGTTGGTGAGATTTCTGAAGAAGCGAAGAAGCTTCTGGAAGTAACCGAAGGATCGCTATATGCAGGTCTAGCACTTGTCAGACCTGATGTACGCTTGTTCACCATCTCGCATGAAATCCAGAAATTCATTGAAGATGCAGGTTTTTCTGTTGTTCGTGAATATGTCGGACACGGCATAGGATCTGAGTTACATGAAGAACCGCAAATTCCTAACTATGGCACTCCGGATCGTGGTCCACGCCTGAAACCAGGAATGGTGCTTGCGATTGAACCGATGGTTAACGTTGGGAAACGGTATGTCAGAACACTGGAAGATAATTGGACGGTCGTCACTGTGGATGGATCACTATGTGCTCACTTTGAGCATACAGTAGCTGTTACAGCGGATGGCATGGAAATTTTCACTAAGCTGGATGCGTAGGTGATGAAGGTGAAGCACCTCAAGGAAGCACAGCTCGGTCAATTGGTGAAAGTTCTGAAGGGTAGAGATGCAGGTGACGTTTACGTGATCATTGGAATCGTCGATGACAAATTTGTGATGATCGCGGATGGGGACAGACGGAAGTTTGACCAGCCTAAACGTAAAAATATACAGCATCTTGAATTTCAGCCGATGATCAGCGGCGAGGTAGTTCAAAGTTTGCAAGAATGCGGCTTCGTAACAAACGGTAAACTGCGTTTCGCAGTGAACGCTTATGCGGAATTCGCCAATTCTAATGCCGAATAGAAAGGAGACTGACTGTGGCTAAAGAAGATGTCATTGAAGTCGAAGGCACGGTTTTAGAACCGTTGCCAAACGCTACATTTAAAGTTGAGCTAGAGAATGGTCATCAAATTCTTGCTCATGTATCCGGGAAGCTGCGTATGCACTTTATCCGGATTCTGACTGGTGATAAAGTAGTTGTTCAATTATCGCCATACGATCTTACAAAAGGTCGTATTACGTATCGTAAATAGATTTAGTACCATTTGTAACAAATGTGTGTTATTATATTCAGGTTGAGTAAAACTAGAATTCCTTACGAAGAGAGTTTTGCTTCGCAAAACAAGCATAGGTGATAATGAGAGTTTTGCTCTGCAGAACAGCATACGCTTACGATGAAAGTTTTGTTCGGCTTAACTTTGAGGGGGTAATCAACATGAAGGTGAGACCTTCTGTAAAGCCAATTTGCGAAAAATGCAAAGTCATTCGTCGCAAAGGCAATGTCATGGTGATTTGCGAAAATCCTAAACACAAACAAAAACAAGGTTAAAGAAGGGGGTGTAGCGTAAAATGGCACGTATAGCTGGTGTGGATTTGCCACGTGATAAACGCGTTGAGATCGCCTTAACTTACATTTTCGGAATCGGTAAAACGACTTCCCAGAAAATCCTGAACACTACAGGCATCAATCCGGACACTCGTGTTCGTGATTTGACGGAAGATGAGGTTAGCAAACTACGCGAAACGATCGACAAAACAGTCAAGGTTGAAGGCGACTTGCGTCGTGAAATTTCCTTAAATATTAAGCGGTTGATTGAAATCGGCTGCTACCGCGGTGTTCGTCATCGTCGTGGCTTGCCTGTTCGTGGACAACGTACTAAAACGAATGCCCGTACTCGTAAGGGTCCTCGTCGTACTGTAGCGAACAAGAAGAAATAAGAAGGGGGGATAACAGACAATGGCTAAACCAAAAAAAGTCGTACGTACTAAACGTCGTGACCGTAAAAATATTGAAACTGGTGTGGCACATATCCGCTCTACCTTCAATAACACTATTGTTACGATTACTGATCCACATGGTAACGCAATTTCTTGGGCGAGCTCCGGTGGTCTTGGATTTAAGGGTTCCCGTAAATCCACTCCGTTTGCTGCACAAATGGCTGCGGAATCTGCTGCAAAAGCAGCAATGGAACATGGTATGAAGAGCGTTGAGGTTATGGTTAAAGGTCCTGGAGCCGGTCGTGAAGCCGCTATCCGCTCCTTGCAAGCTGCTGGCCTTGAAGTTAACATGATTAAAGACGTTACTCCAATTCCTCATAACGGATGCCGTCCTCCAAAACGTCGTCGTGTATAATGAAGACGCCTTTTGTGTGGTATAACAACGGCATAAATTGGTAACAATGGATGTTTAGGCATACTACATGATCGACTTCGATGAACATGACAGTTTTTGAAGGAAGACGTTTTGAAGGAGGGGTAATTTCGTGATAGAAATCGAAAAGCCGAAAATTGAGACCGTAGAAGTTAACGATGAAGGCACCTATGGGAAATTTGTAGTAGAACCGCTCGAGCGTGGGTATGGAACCACACTCGGTAACTCGCTTCGCCGAATTTTGCTCTCTTCTCTACCTGGTGCAGCGGTAACCTCGGTCCAAATCGATGGTGTTCTGCATGAATTTGCGACAATCCCGGGTGTAATGGAAGACGTTACGGAGATCATTCTGAATCTGAAGGCACTTTCGCTTAAAATCCATTCCGATGAAGAGAAAATTCTCGAAATTGATGCTGAAGGCGAAGGAGTCATTACGGCAGGAGATATTCGTGCGGATAGTGATGTGGAGATTTTGAACCCAGATTTGCACATTGCAACTCTTGAACCAGGTTCTAGACTTCATATGCGCATATATGCGGGCCGTGGTCGTGGTTATGTTCAAGCAGATAAGAATAAACGCGATGATCAACCAATTGGTGTCATTCCCGTCGATTCGATCTATACCCCGATTGCTCGTGTCAATTACGTTGTTGAAAATACACGTGTTGGCCAAGTAACCAACTATGACAAGCTTACGCTTGAAGTATGGACCGATGGTAGCATTAGACCTGAAGAAGCGGTAAGTCTCGGTGCTAAAATATTGACCGAGCATCTCTTCCTGTTCGTGGGACTCACGGATGAAGCGAAGGACGCTGAAATCATGGTTGAGAAAGAAGAAGACAAAAAAGAGAAAGTTCTTGAAATGACGATTGAAGAGCTCGATCTCTCTGTTCGTTCTTATAACTGCCTCAAACGTGCTGGTATTAATACCGTGCAAGAGCTGACTACGAAAACGGAAGAAGATATGATGAAGGTTCGTAACCTTGGTCGCAAATCTTTGGAAGAAGTTCAAGAGAAGCTTGAAGAGCTTGGTTTAGGATTACGTGCAGAAGAATAATCTCTTTTGAATCGTTCTAGCGAAGGAGGGAAAACTCATGGCATACCAAAAGTTGGGTCGCGATTCCAGTGCGCGTAAAGCTTTGTTCCGTGACCTGGTGACTGACCTGTTCTTATACGAACGCATCCAAACGACTGAGGCTAAAGCGAAAGAAGTTCGTTCTATCGCTGAAAAGCTGATCACCAAAGCAAAGCGTGGAGATCTTCATGCTCGTCGTCAGGTTGCAGCATATGTTCGCCGCGAATCTATCGACGGACAACAAGATGCAATCCAAAAGCTGTTCTCGGAATTGGCACCACGCTATTCCGAACGTCCAGGCGGATATACACGTATCATGAAGCTGGGACCACGCCGCGGCGATTCTGCGCCTATGGTTTACTTGGAATTGGTAGACCGGGCTTAATTGCGGGGGAATTCTCCGCTTATAGTTAAACTCTCTGACGGCTTGCCATCTAAGGCATAGCTTGAAGAGAGTTTTTCTATTGTTAACGGCTTTAATTATTCTATGAACATGAGAGGAGGAGTTCATTTGAGAAATATACTGATGACGGTCAGCTATGATGGGACCAATTACTTTGGATTTCAGACTCAGCCCGATGGTAATACGGTTCAGGATTATTTGGAATCGGCTATCGCGGGATTAACAGGGGAAATCGTAAAGATCCACGGTTCAGGCAGAACTGATGCTGGTGTACATGCCCGTGAGCAGCCGTTCCATTTTCAGACGAATTCGCAAATTCCGATTGAAAGATGGCGTCTGGCTCTCAATGGTCGTCTTCCTTCCGATATTAGGGTAATTACAGCTAAGGAGGTTCAACTATCGTTTCATTCAAGACGGTCTGCTAAGCAGAAGACTTATCGCTATACGATTAACGGAAATCGGATTCCAGATGTATTTCAACGGCATTATCAAACCCATCATCCTGGTCATCTTGATGTCGAGGGTATGAGAGAAGGACTATCTTTATTGACGGGAACTCACGATTACACCTCATTCGCCTCGCGACATTCTACTAAGGCCAGTCATGTTCGAACGATCTATCATGCTTGGATCGAAGTAGATCATTCTCCTGCTAATTCAGGAAGCGACGAACAAGGCGTGATTCACATCTATATGACAGGTAATGGCTTTTTACAGCATATGGTTCGAATTATTGTGGGAACTTTACTGCAAGTAGGTGAAGGTAAGCGACAGCCTCAAGATATGAAGAGAGTTCTGGAAGCACGAGATCGTGCGGCAGCTGGACCTACAGCAGAGAGTAAAGGGCTTATGTTGTGGAAAGTAGAATACGAGGACGCAATCTTAATGGATTAACACAGACTCTACTGAAACCAGGCTTCATTTTATACGTAATAAATCAAGAGTTTACATGAGAACCTGGGAGGCGTATGAATATGAAATGTCCAGTATGTAATGATGTTCGTATGAGAGAAGTGGAGAAGAACGGTGTATTGATAGATGTTTGTCCAGATTGTAAGGGTGTATGGCTGGATCGTGGGGAACTAGAAAAACTGCTGCATGAGGTTAGTGAAGTTGAGGCTGCATACCAATCAGCACCAATGTATCGTAACACTACCCATTATGGTACAAGACATGTTCAACAACCAAGTTATAAGAGTCAACACAACCCGTCGTATTACAATTCACACAGTAAATACAGCAAAAATAATAAACATCACTATAAGAAGAAAAAGTCGGTTATGGACGTATTAGGTGATCTGTTTGACTAAACTGATTTTGTTGTAAATAATACTTGCGCAATTATATTCCTTGCTGTAAAATATAAGTTGTGTTTTCTTATGGCTATCCCACAGCCCCCAATAAGATTTACACCAACAATGTTATATGAATGCTAACAAGTAAATGAAGAACGATCGAAGATAAATGTGCTGAAAGTCCTTGCGACCCGAAGAGCGAGATCGTTTTCAGCATTTGAATCATTTTGGACGAGAACGAAGGAGGATCTTTACATGCGTACCACTTATATGGCGAAGCCAAGCGAAGTTGAGCGCAAATGGCATATCATTGATGCCGAAGGCAAAACGCTGGGCCGTTTGGCAAGCGAAGCTGCTGCACTCATTCGCGGTAAACACAAACCAGGTTTTACACCACATGTTGATGGCGGCGACTTTGTCATTGTAATCAACTCTGAGAAAATCAATCTTACTGGTAAGAAACTTGAAAACAAAAAATATTATCGTCACTCCATGCATCCAGGTGGCTTGAAAGTATCAACTGCTGGAGATCTTTTGAAAACTAAACCTGAACGCGTAATTGAGTCTGCTGTTCACGGCATGCTGCCTAAAACTCGCCAAGGTGAGAAAATGAAGCTTAGATTGAAAGCTTATGCTGGCACTGAGCATCCACACGCAGCACAAAAACCTGAAGTTTACGAACTTCGCGGATAATTAAAAGGGAGGACAGTTTCATGGCACAAGTACAATACTATGGGACAGGTCGTCGTAAACATTCGGTAGCTCGTGTTCGCCTTGTACCGGGTGAAGGACGCATTGTCATCAATAAACGCGATATCAATGAATATTTCGGTCTGGAAACTCTTAAGCTAATCGTTAAACAACCACTGACTTTGACAGAAACTATTGGCAGCTATGACGTTATCGTCATCGCTCATGGTGGTGGTATCTCTGGTCAAGCAGGTGCAATCCGTCACGGTATTTCCCGTGCATTGCTCAAAGCAGATCCAGAATTCCGTCCTGCACTGAAAAAAGCAGGATTCTTGACTCGTGACCCACGGATGAAAGAACGTAAAAAATACGGTCTTAAAGCCGCTCGTCGCGCGCCACAATTCTCGAAACGTTAATATTTTTTGGATATCAAAGAATTACAGCCTTTGGCCTTATTGGCCGAGGGCTTTTTATTTGTGGTTTAAGCGAGTTGAGCACGCGCGTAGCCTGCGAAACAAAAAACAACCTGATGCGAACGTTATCAATGGAGTTGTGGTTATGATTTGTTTAGGGGGATATCTTGATCTGACATGAGTATTTTCTCACAATATATGTGATTGATTTCACTTAAGTTTATATCAGTAAATGTTAAACTTCGTATGACATTATAATTTTTCAGTGGGGGTAAAGAAGTGAGAAAAGGATTATTAATAGGGACAATGGTATTCCTTATAGCTGCTTTAACCGCGTGTGGCGGGAATAAAGCAGCAAATAATGATGCCAATAAAGAAACAAATGCTGATGGTAACCAAACTGCTGTCACAGAGAAAGGCGAATATGTAGACGGTACGTATAAGGCGAGTTATGATCGCAAAGACGTTCGTAATTGGATTGCGTACGTTGAAGTTACTGTTAAGGATGGTAAGGTGGAAAAAGCTTACTACGACTACACAAATGAAGATGGTAAATTGAGAACTAACGATGAAGGATATACTACTGCGTTTAAAAATGCAAATAAAATGACTCCACGCGAAGCATTTGATCAGTTGGGAGAAAATCTCGTAAAAGTACAAGTGGCCGATAAAGTGGATGTAGTATCCGGTGCAACTCACTCTTCCAGAAACTTTAATGAATTGGCTGCAGCAGCTCTTGAAAAAGCAAAAGCTGGCGACACGAGTGAAGCTACCGTGCATTTGTATGACGATGGGACATATAAAGTTGAGGCAGATGCTTTTGATGATCATGGCTGGAAACCATTCGTGGAATTGGTCGTAAAGGATAACAAAATAGAATCCGTAGATTTTAATTATGTTAATGAGGAAGGCAAGCTTAAGACCGATGATGCGGAATACAAAGCTGCGATGGAGCCTAAATCAGGGACATATCCTCAAAAATATACGGAAGAGCTTGAGAAACAACTGATCGAAAAACAATTAATCGGTGATGTGGATGTAGTATCTGGTGCAACGACATCGTCGAACAACTTCCATGCGCTTGTTGAATATGCCCTTGATGATATGGCGGAAGTTGGAGATACATCTACAAAAGCAATTAAAATCGAGGAATAATTTTCATATCCTGAATATAATGAAGACCTGTAGCATAATGCTCAGGTCTTTTTTTATTGACATACCGTAGGAATCCTTTATACTTTTAACTAAAATCTAATCTGTTTAGTTGGTATAAATTTATGGTAGTTCTTCATAATTGAGGGGTGGAACAATGAATTTACTTGAAAAAGAGAAGCTAATTGCTGAAAAAGCTGTTGAATTGGAGTCTGCTACACCGGAGGAAATCATTGCATGGGCTGTCGAGACGTTTCCGAACATTACTTTTGCTTGCAGCTTTGGAGCTGAAGACGTTGTGCTGGTTGATATGTTGCAGAAGATTAGTCCATCTACCGATATTTTTTATCTGGATACCGATTTTCATTTCCAAGAAACTTATGTAACCCGGGATATCATCACTGATAAATATGATCTCGAGTTTGTTCGTGTGTCTCCACTTATCACCCCGGAGGAACAAGCTGCTCAGCATGGTGAAGAGCTTTGGAAGTCGGATCCTAATGCATGCTGCAATATTCGCAAAGTAGAGCCGCTTACCCGTATTTTATCGCAGTATGAGGCGTGGATTACGGGAATTCGACGCGATCAGGCACCTACCCGGGCTAATTCTAAAAAAATTGAATATGACAATAAGTTTGGACTGGTTAAGTTTAATCCGATTGCAGGTTGGACTAGCGAGGATGTATGGAATTATATTCGTGAGAACGAAGTGATCTATAATCCGCTGCATGATCGGAATTATCCGAGCATTGGCTGTGAGTATTGCACTCGTCCTGTTATGCCTGGGGAGGACCCTAGAGCGGGTCGTTGGTCTGGTTCTGATAAAACCGAATGTGGTCTTCATAAGTAATAAAGTAAGTTCAACTAGTCGAGATTAAGGAGAGAATTTGAAATGGCGATTTTACCGCATGGCGGATCACTTATAGATCTTATTGCTTCTGGTGAAGAGAGAGAAAGACTATTAGACGAAGCTAAAGGACTAAAATCACTTCGTATCAATACCTGGACCATTTCTGATTTGGATTTAATTGGAGTGGGAGCATTTTCGCCGTTAACCGGATTTTTAAATGAAGAGGATTACCATTCCGTTGTTGATCGTATGAGATTGGCTGACGGAACGGTATGGAGTATTCCAATCACGCTGTCCATAAGTGAGGAAGAGGCGAAGAATCTTACGATTGGTGAACAGGTATCTCTCATTGGTGAGCAGGATGGCATCATTTATGGTTTACTCCACGTTGGCAGCATTTATAAGGTTGATCAAGGTGAAGAGGCCCGGAAGGTATTTAAAACCGATGATTTGGAGCATCCTGGTGTCAAGAAGCTTATGGAGCGTTCTCCAATTTATGTTGGCGGTTCTATAGTGGTATTAAATCGTCCGAAGCCGGAAAGATTTGGTGAGTTCTATTATGATCCGGCGGTGACTCGTCGTTTGTTCGAGGAGAAAGGGTGGAAATCCGTCGTAGGTTTTCAAACTCGCAATCCTGTCCATCGTGCTCATGAATACATCCAGAAAAGTGCAATGGAAATAGTAGACGGTTTATTCCTGAATCCACTCGTCGGGGAGACGAAGTCGGATGATGTTCCTGCTGATGTCCGGATGAAGAGTTATCTAGTTTTGCTGGAAAATTATTATCCTCAGGATCGTACGTTTCTAGGAGTATTTCCGGCAGCGATGCGATATGCAGGGCCAAGAGAGGCTATTTTCCATGCTATGGTACGAAAAAACTACGGATGCACGCATTTCATTGTTGGTCGCGACCACGCAGGCGTAGGTGACTACTATGGTACGTACGAAGCGCAGGAAATATTTTCGAATTTCACTTCTGAGGAATTGGGAATATCCCCGTTATTTTTTGAACACAGCTTCTTTTGCACGAAATGCGGCAACATGGCTTCAAGCAAAACCTGTCCTCATTCGAAAGAAGATCATTTAACTTTATCAGGAACAAAGGTTAGAGGTTTATTGCGTGATGGTGTATGTCCACCGCCAGAATTTACACGTCCTGAGGTGGCTAAGGTATTAATTGAAGGCATGAGCCATCAAGTTGTTATTTAACGTTTATACGTCATATTTGTCCACCTCGTCCCATATGATGATTAGTGTCATTATGGGATGGAGGTGGATTTTTTATGGGTTCCAGGGACAAGGTCACCGTATGGATCACTTTAAACAGCATCAAAAAATTAATATTCGGCATTGGATTGTTTGCGATTGTTGTAGGAATAGTAGCCTATGAGATCCCAGCAACAAAAGCATGGAAATATTGGAGCCTGCCGCTTGCGGGTGTAACTATAGCGATTGATCCTGGACATGGAGGTCCTGATGGTGGCGCGGTAAGCAAACGAGGTGTTATTGAAAAGGAAATAAATTTGGCGGTTTCCCTGTATTTGCGAGACTATTTACAGCAGTCAGGAGCTGTTGTGGTCATGACGAGAGAAGAGGATCAGGATCTGGCTGATGAGAATACGAAGGGCTATAGTAAGAGGAAGACTCAGGATTTGAAACGTCGTGTTCGGTTCATTGAGGAGCATCAAGCGAAGCTGTTCGTCAGCATTCACATGAACGCTGTTCCTTCATCAAGATGGAGTGGAGCGCAAACCTTTTATTCCAGCAATAATGGGGCCAGTATAAATTTAGCCGAGATGATACAAGAGGAGCTTAAACGAAATTTAGAAAATACGGATCGGGTTGCAAAACAATCTGATAAATCTATTTATCTTCTGGAAACTTTAAAAATGCCGGCAGTACTTGTGGAAGTTGGTTTTTTATCTAATCCGGGTGAATCGGCAATGCTAGGTGATGAAGCGTACCAGCGGAAAGTAGCTGCTTCAATCTATCAAGGCATTCTTCGTTATAGCTCAGGAGAAAAGGGTAAAAAAGGAGCAGAAATTAATAAGTGATGCTATAATATTTGTCATAATAGACGAAGCTTAAAGACATACCATTCAACAAAGATGAGATGAATTCGAGGTGCTGTCAATTGTTAACGAAGGAACAACTTCAAGCCATATTGCGTCCGATTGCTGAGCCCGTGCTAGAGCGCAGTTTAGTGGACCTGCAGTGGATTCGCGATTTGATGATCAAAGAAGATCGGGTATCGATTACAGTAGTTTGTCTTGAAAAAGAAACGGAGACGCAAGCGGCAATTGAAAGCGAGATTCGTGATCGACTGGCTAGTGCCGGGGTACATGAGGTGCATATTCGTTTTCGTGAAGCTTACGAACATGAGCGTGAAGAGGCTGGACTGTCTACTAATGTCTCATCAGGGACTGAACATGATCAACAACAGTCCTCACAACGGAGTGAATTAAAAGGACATGGTGCTGGCCTTGAGCAATTATCCATTCTGGATCCTGAATCAGGTGTGCAATTTATTGCTATCGCCAGCGGTAAGGGCGGGGTAGGTAAATCTACAGTTTCCGTAAACCTTGCTGTTGCGCTTGCTAGGCAAGGTAAACGTGTAGGATTGATTGATGCTGATATTTATGGATTCAGTGTTCCTGACATGATGGGGGTTGAAAGTGCTCCTGTTGTGGAAGACGGAGAGATCATTCCTGTTGAACGATTCGGAGTCAAAGTTATGTCTATGGGATTTTTCATTCAAGATAACAACCCTGTTATTTGGCGTGGACCTATGCTCGGTAAAATGCTGCGCCAGTTTTTCAATGATGTGAACTGGGGAGAGCTTGATTATTTACTGCTGGACCTGCCCCCGGGCACTGGAGATGTCGCGCTTGATGTACATCAAATGATTCCGCAAAGCCGTGAGATCATCGTAACTACACCACATGCGACAGCGGCTTTTGTTGCAGCGCGTGCTGGTGCTATGGCGCTGAAAACAGAACATGAAGTGCTTGGAGTCGTAGAAAATATGGCTTATTACGAGTGCAAAGGCTGCGGACAAAAGGATTACATCTTTGGGCGGGGCGGTGGAGCACGGTTAGCTGAAACTTTGCATTCAGAACTTCTTGCTCAAATTCCTATTGGGGCACCAGACAACCATATTTCGGAACGGGATTTTTCACCTTCTGTATATAAAGCAGAGAGCAGCACAGGAATCATTTATAATGAATTGGCCATGAGTATTATATCTAAATGCGAAAACTGAGGCATCGAGTCTTTGTTAAGCTGGAATTGAGCCAAAACAAAGACTCTGGCCGTATTCAAAGGTTTTAAATCGATATCAATACTGTATGTTGGATCTTAGGATTGCCTTAAGATCCTCCTTCGCCTTGACTGCTGCTTTGGCCGCTTTTGCCTCCTCCTTCTCCACCACCAGCACCACCAGATTTCTCCAACTTTGGCTCAAGCTGCTCCTGTACAACGGTTTTAAGAAGCTCCATAACCTCCATTTTAAAAATCGGACTTTGCATGGATTCCTGCATCACTGTCATCGACTGCTTGCGGAAATCAGTTGTCTTCGTCAAATCGAGGAACATTTTCATCATTTCCGGTGATTTCATCATTTCGTTAATGGATTTTTGATAGGTCGGGTCTTTGATGAGATCCAAATGCAGCTGTTTGCTCTGAGAATTGATTGCTTTGGCAAAATCACCGGCAAAACGAGGATCAGTCATTATTTTTTCGATTTCTTTTTTATATTCAGGTGAAGTAATTGTGTCCTTGACGGCCATTCTTACTTGATCAGATGATTGAGGAGTCATCAACATCTTGATTCCAGTTCCACCGCCGCTTGATGAACCAGATCCCTCAGATCCGGAGGTAGATCCTTCCGAACCGCTGCTTGAACTTGAACTGCTTTGAGGAGAGCTCAATGCTTCATATATCGCTTTTTTACCCTCGTCCGTTTTTAAGATATCAATGACCATTGATTTGGTTTCCTTATATCCTCCTCCGGATGATGAGGAAGAGCTTTGTTCAGAACCGCAGGCCGCTAACGGAAGAATTAATAAAATGCATAAAAAACATCGATACCCGAGCCACTTCATGGTTCCTTCCTCCTTGTACTTATTACTGTCTGTAGTATGCGGTCGTAAAAAAGGAATTATCCAACCGAAAACAATGGTTTTTTATTAAAATCGTTGGTAAAATATTTCGATAATGGGGGTGTAGGCTTGAATTTAAAAAGCTGGTTATATTTATTTTGGACAAGCCTGATCGTCGGTGCCGCAGGCTCGCTTGTCATCGGACTGATCTTACAATGGACCGATACGGTCACGTTGAACGGAACTGCCGACTTCTTTGTAAATATTGCTGTTTTACTTGGTGTAGGCATAATGGTAAGCGTATACTCGCAAATGGGATTTTTCGCTTATATGATGGTCAATTACATGGGAACAGGTGTGTTTAGCAGAAGAACATGGCAGTATATTCAAATTGTGCTTACTTCGCTGGCATTGCTGGAATTGATGTTTTTTCGAGTGTTTGTAGGCGGGGAACAGGCTGGCAAATCCGATATGTTGCTTGGAATTATTATTCTAATTGTCGCTTTAGTTGTTGCTTCCTTTAAAGTTAAGATGACGAATGCATCAGCATGGATTCCGACCGTATTTTTCATGATAGCTGTGACTATCGTTGAGACAGTCGGAGTGCTTAAAATTGGAGTCAATGAAGCTACAGTCTGGATTGCAGGGCCGTTAATTGCTTGCAATGCGTATCAGATTCTTATTTTGCACCGCGTATTGAAACCTAGAACAGCATAACAATAAACGAAACGGATACCGCCCGTCTGATGGGGAGTATCCGTTTATTATTTGGGTAGATTTCTGACTATAGTCCTGCCGCAGCGTCAATATGCTGCTGAACCCATGCTTGATCGCGTACTTCACTTCCCTTGACGGATGCTTCCTCAAGCAGATCAGTAACTGTAACGAATTCATACCCTTTTTGACGCAATTGATCGATAATAACTGGAAGGGCCTCATGAGTCTGTTTAACAGAATCGCTGGCATGCAGCAGAATAATATCGCCCGGATGAGCTTTGTCTACTACTCTTTTTACAATAACATCTGTTCCTTTGTTCATCCAGTCCTGTGAATCAGTATCCCACTGTATTACCTTATATCCCATACTGTCAGCGATTTTGAGGACACGACGGTCGAAATCTCCATTTGGCAATCTCAGCAGGTTTGGCGTTTTTCCTGTAACATCGGTTAGAATAGAATGTGCTGTACTAATTTGTTTGGTTATTTCTTCTTCGCTAAGTTCGCTGTAGTTCGTGTGCTTGTGACCGTGACTTCCGATTTCATATCCAGACTCTTGAATCGTTTTAACAATATCCGGATGGCTTTTGGTCCACGGTGAGGATAGAAAGAAGGTTGCTTTCTGGATATTTTTGTCCTTTAGCACTTTCAGAATCGGTTCTGTTCGTTTGTCCCCCCAGCTGATGTCAAAGGTAAGGGCAATTACCTTTTTTTCGGTCGCTACGCTATAAATAGCCGCAGGACTGCTCTCCTCGGAGAATACAGTGATGTGATTCTGCTCGACATAAATTATGCCAGCTGCAAACAGTGCTGCTGTAAAGACAAAGAAGAACCTTTTGATTTTCTTCCCACTCAGCACGTAGAAGTAATTGTTCATCGATTTATAGCCCCTCTCGTCATCAGAATGAATTAGTTCCGCTTGTACTACTCTATGCTCGTACCTTTTTGATTTATTACTGATGAGGGAGTTCAAAAAAATCTATGTAGGAGGTTATTTTCATGTTGTCATGGCGGTTGTTTATAAAGGACTTAAGGCAATTTAAAGTTGCTATGGGCTTAGCTTTTGTGTTATTTACGATAGGAGTTATTCTTGGAGCAGCAAATTCGGATGCGCTTGTATCTCTGGTGTCAGGGGATGTAGAGCAAATACGGGAGCTTAGTCGCAAATTGTCTGAGACAGCTATTCCGGAGCTCAGCTTTTTTACCTTTATTTTTTTGAATAATGCAATTAAAAGTGTAGTTGTTATTTTCATGGGAGCCCTATTTGGTGTTATCCCGCTTATATTTCTTTTGATGAACGGAGTTATTCTGGGATGGGTTGTTGCGATGACAGCTTCGCAAGGCGCGGACTTATTCGATCTTATCGTTCGAGGATTGCTTCCACACGGAATTATAGAGATTCCAGCAATTATCATAGCCTCAGGCTTTGGACTGCAGTTTGGTTACTTAGTTTTGAAAGGGCTGGGTGAATTGGGGGCCAGAGACTCGTCAGAGCGGACGGTTGATTTAAAAGCTTTTATGAGGTCGGCGGGAAGAGGGGCTTTCTGGATTGTCATTTTGCTTCTGGTTGCTGCTGTTATTGAGAGTACTCTTACTTTTTATCTCGTTCGTTAATTAAGGGTGTCATATTTTTTCCTGAAAGTGTGCATAACATTAAAGCGGTCCAAAAGAACAAGTCATCAAGAAGACCAAATCGAGCATAGTCCTTGCAAGGTCAACGGAACTTAGTGTATAGAGGAGCTGTTAATGTTATGTTGGGAATGTTGTTTAGTGAGAAGGAATGCAGAGAATTAGATTATGTATTGCGCAAAGAGCTTGATGAGATGTTGCTTGACTTGAGCGACCAGCGATTGGATTTGGATATTCGCCATGCGATTGCCAGTAGATACAAAACAATATTCAGAATGTATGCACGTTTTGCCCCCTCCAAGGAGCTTTCCAAGTATGCTAGAAAAGCACGCTTACCCCAAGCTAAAAATTAGGCAAAAATTGGATTTGACTTCACGGCCCAGCTTATGATAAATTATGAAACGTTCCGCTTTTTACGGAATACATAGAGCAACATGGGAGAGCATGTAGGGTAACAAAAGTTAACTAAAAAACTTTTAAAAAAACTCTTGCAAAAACCTAGCACTCTATGGTATATTATAAAAGTCGCCGCTGAACGAAGGCGGTAACAAAAAACGAAGTTGATCTTTGAAAACTGAACAACGAGTGAGTATTAAAATGAGAATGAATAATTCTCGTCAGTTTTTCTAAATGAGCAAGTCAAACACTTTA
>RCUF01000071.1_pt1 | contig 69930 bp, 91 predicted proteins | sample 2166311 | NCBI WGS metagenome assembly RCUF01 (sample SAMN09932608, study PRJNA488358) | compost metagenome | feature: garden; material: soil; isolation source: compost soil in 4-hydroxybenzonitrile-enriched culture | place: Germany: Experimental Botanical Garden Goettingen | collected 2016-01-27
ATCATTGATGACGATGAAAAAATTGTTTCCATGCTGCGCAGAGGGCTGGCATTTGAAGGCTATGAAGTGCTGACAGCCGCCAATGGAGCAGAGGGATTAAATAAAATGTTGACAGCTGAGCCTGATGTGGTCGTGCTGGATGTAATGATGCCGCAGGTCGATGGTTTTGAGGTATGCCGTCGTATGCGGGAGGGTGGAAGTACGGTACCTGTTCTGATGCTTACAGCCAAGGATGAGGTTGAGAATCGGGTTAAGGGCTTGGATCTAGGGGCCGATGATTATCTCGTTAAGCCGTTCGCTCTAGAGGAGCTGCTGGCGCGAGTGCGAGCGCTTTTGCGGCGTAAAACCGAACAACAGGACAATAACGGAAATCGGCTTACCTTCGAGGATTTACAACTGGATAACGAATCCCGTGAAGTGGTTCGTGGTGGCAAACGTTTGGAACTGACGGCCAAGGAATTTGAACTGCTCCATTTGTTCATGCAAAACCCGAAGCGTGTTCTGTCGCGTGATCTGATTATGGACAAAATTTGGGGCTATGACTATAGTGGAGAATCGAATGTGCTGGAAGTATATATTGCCATGCTACGACAAAAAACAGAGCAGGATGGCGGTAAACGACTCATTCGTACAATTCGGGGAGCTGGCTATATTTTAAGAGGTGATGTGTAATATGTCTATTCGGTGGCGGCTGACAGCTTGGTATTCGAGCATCTTGGCTATTGTACTTGTCATTTTTGGTCTGGCTATTTACGGACTAGTATATTACTACACATATAATGAAGTGAAAAGTCAGCTTATGACTCAGGCGCCACAGATTAACAAGCAATTACGCCTTATTATAAAAGGGGGATTGTTTGAAGTCCCCAACCTGGATTTGGGATTAGAGCAGGGACGTGGAATAGATGACTCACAGCTCTATGTACAAATTTACAATTATACGTCTGGTGTAACGAAAACGACCCAAAATATGAAAGACCTCAATATCACCTTCCCTGTTCCATCTACAGCGGCAGGAGCAGTTCAAAATGAGGGAATTCGACGTGTGAACGTCAATGGGGATTCCTTTATGATTATTCAACAGCCGATCAAATCCGAGGAGTTGGGCTTGGTGGTCGGGCTGCTACAGGTAGGACAATTCACGGGCTCTCAGGATCGACTCATGAACAGGTTACAAAATGTGCTTGTATACGGCTCGTTGTTTGCATTACTCGCTGCTGCGACTTCAGGTCTCTTTCTGGCTCGCAAGTCTATGAAGCCGCTGGTCAAGGTCATTGAGGGGGCCAATCAGATTCAATCCAGTAATGATTTGAGTGTTCGGATTGAATATGACGGACCACCAGATGAAATTGGTCAATTAATCGGGACAGTTAACAACATGCTGGGGCGCACAGAGGTGTTTTACAAGGAGCTGGAAGATGCGTACGGTGCACAGCGCCGTTTTGTGGCTGATGCTTCCCATGAGCTTCGTACGCCGCTAACGACGATCCGTGGCAACGTTGATTTTTTGCTCAAAATGTGGACTACCGAACCAGGAGAGCGACCGAATATGGATGAAGAGATGATTCGCGAGCTTTCTATGGAGGCATTAAATGACATGGCGGATGAAGGCAAACGGATGAGCCGTTTGGTGAGTGATATGTTGTCACTCGCGAGAGCGGACACAGGGAAAACGTTCGATAAGACTCCCGTTGCGCTGGAACCACTTGTAAGTGAGGTTGCCCGTCGTGCTCAGTTTTTAGAGCGAACGGCCGAATGGAATGTGGGAGATTTTTCGTTGCTGAATGGTATTTATATGGATGGCAGCAAGGATTATTTGCAGCAAATGCTATTCATTTTCATTGATAATGCATTCAAATACACACCTGAGGGCACAGTCCGATTTGATGCCATTGTTTATCAAGGACAGGTGGGCCTACGGATCAGTGATACGGGCATTGGAATGGACAAGAGTGAGGTTCCCTTTATTTTTGACCGCTTTTACCGGGCAGATGAGTCACGCGGGGTGACAGAGGGAATTGGGTTGGGGCTATCTATTGCCAAGTGGATTATTGATGAACATCACGGGTCTGTGGAAGTGGTTACGCGCCAAGGAGAAGGAACGACATTTGTCATCTGGCTCCCGGTTAGCTTTTCCGCGCCTTTGGAATAGGCTATAATAGGAAGGCAACTACATCATAGAATTGGCCGGTAAAGGCTAGGATGCCCACAGCTACCGAGTTATCGGAGCTGTATACTGTGTCGAAGAAAGCGGGGGCTCATTTTGGAAGTACTCAGAATTTCGCCCCGGGGTTACTGCTACGGCGTAGTCGATGCCATGGTATTGGCTCGTCAGGCAGCCAGAAATCTGGACTTACCCCGGCCTATTTATATATTGGGCATGATTGTGCATAACAGTCATGTCACCAATTCCTTTGAAGACGAAGGGATTATTACACTGGACGGCCCGAACCGCATGGAGATTTTAAGCCAGGTAGAGAGCGGCACTGTTATCTTCACTGCTCATGGCGTATCACCAGAGGTTCGCAAGCTGGCACGAGACAAGGGGCTGACTACGGTAGACGCGACTTGCCCTGACGTCACAAAAACGCATGATCTGATTCGGGAGAAGTCTGCCGAAGGCTATCAGATTGTTTATATTGGTAAAAAGAATCATCCAGAGCCAGAGGGAGCTATCGGTATTGCTCCTGATCATGTTCATCTGATTGAAAAAGAAGAAGAGATCGACAATCTTACGTTGCCAGCTGGCAAAATTCTTATCACGAATCAGACGACCATGAGCCAATGGGACATCAAGCACATTATGAAAAAGCTGCTGGAGAAGTTCCCGGGTGCTGAGATACACAATGAAATCTGTTTGGCGACGCAGGTACGTCAGGAAGCGGTAGCTGAGCAGGCTGGGCAGGCGGATCTGGTGATCGTTGTCGGTGATCCGCGCAGTAACAATTCAAACCGATTGGCTCAGGTTTCGGAGGAAATTGCTGGTACAACAGCTTATCGTATTTCTGATGTAACCGAGCTGAAGAGAGAGTGGCTTGAAGGCGTAGCCAAAGTGGCTGTGACTTCTGGGGCTTCAACCCCGACACTGATTACCAAAGAGGTTATTACGTATTTGGAGCAGTATGATGCGGCTAACCCGGATACGTGGGAGATTCAGCGAACCATTGATATGAAAAAACTGCTGCCTCCTGTACGAGAGAAGTCAAAAACAACGAAATAGTATGTGATTGATTACAGCCGTTATTCGGATACAACCATCCGGATAGCGGCTTTTTAAATTGTTTTAATTTGTAGATATTTTCCGGTTAGCTTCACTAAGTTAGAATATTGAATAATTCGGGATAATTAAGCCTTGACGAGTATAGCTAAAACAGGTATAGTTGCTTTAACGAATAAAAGCTTAAAAGCGAACAAGCGTCTAAGTGTCATAATATTAACCTATAAGTTGGTTTATAAAATATGTTTCATAGAGAGGAAGAAAAAAATGATCGTTATCGCTGGTGTTCAAACACCTGAAGAGCATATTCAAGCTATTGTTGAAGTTATTGAGAAAGAAGGATTGCAGGCTCATGTATCAAGGGGATCGGATCGCACGATCATCGGACTGATCGGTAGCGTAGATCCCAAGCTGGCTGAACATCTGCGTCAAATGAAAGGCGTAGAAAATGTGGTTAAAATATCGAAGTCCTATAAATTGGCCAGCCGTGATTTTCATCCGGAAAATACGGTTATCTCTATTAAAGGTGTAAATATCGGCGGGGGCGAGCTTGTCATTATGGGTGGACCATGTGCTGTTGAGTCTGCTGCACAGATAGATGAAATTGCCGGATTGGTCAAAGCTGCAGGCGCGCAAGTTCTCCGTGGGGGTGCTTTTAAGCCGCGTACAGGGCCATACAGCTTCCAAGGAACGGGTGTAGAAGGTTTGATTATGATGGCTGAGGCGGGCCAAAAGCACAACCTCCTGACCATCACAGAGGTTATGACACCTGAATACGTAGACATTTGTGCGGAATATGCCGATATCCTGCAAGTAGGTACTCGTAATATGCAAAACTTCGATCTGCTGCGCAAGTTGGGTACTTGCGGCAAGCCAGTGTTGCTCAAACGCGGTTTTAGCTCGACTTATGACGAGTTCTTGAATGCTGCCGAGTACATCTTGGCAGGTGGCAATCCGAATGTTATGCTGTGTGAGCGCGGTATTCGTACATTCGAAACCTACACTAGAAATACGCTCGACTTGTCCGCGATCCCTGTTTTGCAACAGTTGAGCCATTTGCCGGTCATTTCCGATCCTAGCCATGGCACAGGTAGACGTGAACTGGTTGTTCCTATGACGAAGGCTTCGGTAGCTGCCGGAGCGGATGGTTTAATTATTGAGATGCATACAGACCCTGACAACTCGATGACGGGTGACGGCGTACAATCCCTGTTCCCAGATCAATTTTCAGATTTGCTAAAAGATTTGGAAATATTGGCTCCTGCTGTGGGGAAAACATTTCACACGCCTACTACCATTGCTTAAAACCAATGTTTAACATTAATGCATAAAAGTTTTGCCGCAACGCAGCAATGAGTTTTAAATTGCCTAAAAGCCCGATGTTTCGGGCTTTTTGTGCTATTCAAATGTTATCAAGGGCGTAAGCATATCTAACATTAGTTTAAAAAATACCTTACATAGCTATTGACCCGTGTCATGTTTGAGATTTATAATGACGACAGAAAAAAACATTCGATCATGAACATTTCAGGGTTGTATAAGACTTAATGTTCGGAAAAATTGGGAGGAAGAAGACATGTCCGTTGAAAACGTATTGAAAACAATTCAGGAAAATAATATTGAGTGGGTAGATTTTCGTTTTGTAGATTTGTCTGGTCGTGCTCACCATATTTCATTGCCAGCTTCCGAAGTAGATGAAGAGACATTTGTTAACGGTGTTGCTTTCGACGGTTCTTCCATTCCCGGCTATCGTGGCATTGAGGAATCCGACATGGTTATGCTGCCCGATCCAGAAGCGGTTTTTATCGACCCTTTCACTCAGCATCCTACACTGAATATCCTGTGTGACATTGCTACGCCAGACGGCGAAAAATACGACCGCGATCCTCGCGGCATCGCAAAAAAAGCTGAGGCATTTCTGCAATCGGCAGGAGTGGGCACAGCAGCATTTTTTGCACCTGAGTCCGAGTTTTTCATCTTTGATGATGTACGCTACGAAAGCGGCATGAACAGCTCCTCCTTCTTCGTAGATTCCGAGGAAGCAGCTTGGAACACGAACCGTAAGGAAGAAGGCGGCAACCTGGGCTTTAAAGTGGGAGTGAAGGGCGGATATGTACCTGTAGCGCCAGTAGACACCCAACAAGATATCCGTAGTGAAATGTGCCGTTTGCTTGAAGAAGCAGGTCTGAGAATTGAGCGCCATCACCATGAGGTAGCTACTGCAGGCCAAGCGGAAATCAACTTCCGTTTTGATACACTCAAGAAAACAGCAGACAACCTGCTCGTTTATAAATACATTGTACACAACACAGCTCGTCAATATGGTAAAGTGGCAACATTCATGCCGAAACCGATTTTTGGGGATAACGGAAGCGGTATGCACGTTCACCAATCTATTTTCGATGGCGACACTCCTTTGTTCTATGAAAAAGGTGGTTATGCTAATCTGAGCGAAATGGCTCTTCATTACATTGGCGGTATTCTGTACCACGCACCTGCGTTGATCGCTTTGACCAACCCAAGCACCAACTCGTTCAAACGTCTCGTTCCTGGCTACGAAGCACCAGTTAACCTGGTATTCTCCAAAGGTAACCGTTCTGCGGCTGTACGTATTCCAGTAGCAGCTGTTACTCCTAAAGGCTGTCGGATCGAGTTCCGTACACCGGACTCCACAGCTAACCCTTACCTTGCCTTCTCAGCAATGCTGATGGCGGGTCTGGATGGCATTAAGCGCAAACTGAACCCAATCGAATTGGGATATGGTCCACTTGACAGCAACATCTACGAGCTGTCTGACGCTGAAAAAGGTAAAATCCGTAGCGTACCTGGTTCATTGGATGAGGCTCTGGATGCTCTGGAAGCTGACTACGAATTCTTGACTGAAGGCGGCGTATTTACGAAGGACTTTATTGATAACTATGTAGAGCTCAAACGTTCTGAAGCTAAATCGGTGAACATCCGTGTTCATCCACACGAATACAGCCTGTATTTTGACTGCTAATAAGTCGATAGCATAGCTGCTTTGAATAACAAGCATTAGCTTACGGGTAACAGTTGTTATTCAAAATAGGTCTCCGGTCTTATGCCGGGGACCTTTTAATATTAAAGTGAAAATCACAGAATAAAGATGTTAAATATGTTAACATTCACAACTCTGTCACATCATAAATGAAATTGAAAACATTTTTATACAAGTCTTGAACGCATTTATGAATACTGCTATCATAGCGATAATATCCACACCAGAGTAGAGAAGGGATGGGAATTTGTTGAGTAAGAGAGCCTACAATTTTAATGCAGGACCAGCGGCATTGCCGCTCAAAGTACTAGAACGTGTACAAGCTGAATTCGTAGATTTCCAGGGAACAGGGATGTCGATCATGGAAATGTCTCACCGTGGAGCTGTGTATGAATCTGTTCATAATGAGGCGCAGGAACGCCTGTTATCTTTGCTGGGCAATCCACAAGGCTACAAGGTGTTATTCCTACAAGGTGGCGCAAGTACGCAGTTTGCGATGCTGCCTTTAAATTTCTTGAGCGAAGGACAGACTGGGAGCTATGTAATGACAGGTAGCTGGTCGGACAAGGCATATAAAGAAGCCAAGCTACTGGGCAAGGCTCATGTTGCTGCATCCTCCGCTGATGAGAAGTACATGCGTCTTCCGAATGTGGATTCCTTGGACTTGCCTGAGAATACTGCTTATGTGCATATGACGTCCAACGAAACGATTGAAGGTACACAATTTAAGCAATTCCCGGATACGGGTTCCGTACCCTTGATTGTGGACATGTCCAGTGATATTTTTTGCAAGCCTTTTGATGTTACTCAATTTGGATTGATTTACGCTGGCGCACAAAAAAATCTGGGACCTTCTGGTGTGACGGTCGTGATTGCCCGTGAAGAGTTGCTGACTTCCTCACCGGACAATATTCCTACGATGCTGCGTTATAGCACATATGAAAAAAATAACTCTCTCTACAATACTCCCCCATCCTTTGCCATATACATGGTGAATGAAGTGCTGAAATGGATTCAGGAAGAAGGCGGTTTGGAAGGCATTGAGCGTGTGAACCAGCAGAAAGCTGCTTTGCTATACAACCGTATTGACAGTAGCGAAGGCTTCTATCGTGGTTGTGTGGACAGCGCTGATCGCTCTATCATGAATGTAACCTTCCGCCTCGCGAACGAGGATCTGGAAAAACAATTTATTAAGGAATCCGAACAGGCCGGGTTTATCGGACTGAAGGGGCATCGCAGTGTAGGAGGGCTTCGCGCCTCGATCTACAATGCTGTTCCACTGGAGAACTGTCAAGCATTAGCCGAGTTTATGGACGGATTCAAGCAACGTAACAGTTGATTACACGGACATATATTTCGATACACGGTATTTGAAATCGAAAAAGTAAATGTAGAGCCTTCCCTGAATGTGTATAGGGGAAGGCTTTTAGTGGTGTAGGTTGAAATTTTTGTCGTTTGATGTTCATATCTGTCTGATTTTGTTAAAATAAAAGAATGTGTATGTTTTCAATGTATACACTTTGGTTAAACTGTAGGTTATTTGTCTGATGAATTTAAAATGAAGGGAACGAAACGTGATGCCATTACATATTGTGCTTGTCGAGCCGGAAATCCCGGCTAACACAGGGAATATTGCTAGAACGTGTGCTGCAACCGGAACTCATCTACATCTGGTGAAGCCACTGGGCTTCCGTACCGACGATGCCACGTTAAAACGGGCCGGACTTGATTATTGGTATGCTGTCCACATTGAATATCATGAGTCTTTTGCTGAAGTGCAGGAGAAATATCAGGAAGGTCGCTTTTTTTATGCGACGACCAAAGCGAATCAGCGATATAGTGATATTGCATTTCAGGATGGAGACTTCTTGGTATTTGGTAAAGAAACGAAAGGTTTGCCGCCAGAGCTGCTAGCTGCTAATCCAAATACATGTATCAAGATGCCTATGTCAGATAAAGTAAGATCTCTAAACTTGTCGAATTCCGCTGCGATTATCGTATATGAAGCGTTGAGACAAATGGATTTTCCGGATTTATCATAATGAGCATCGAGTGAACAAGTATAAATGCGAATAAAGAACCAGGACCTTAGTTGGTAATAAAAGTTTCACCTATATTGCTCAAATCTACATGATAGTGGAACTTAAATAAAGGTTGTATGGTCAAAAATTTGCGAAATTTCTCAGCGAGGGCTAATGATAATTGGCTTTCCGGTCGATAAAAATATTATAGACATTCTGTACCATACTTTGATATGGTTCATGATTTTATGAAAAAATGTAATAAAATTTCCTGTGATCAGCAGGATTCGACAAAAAGACAGCGAATACTACATAAAGAATAGTGTCTTTGTACCTAGTTTTTCGCATGGTAAGAAATTTGTAAGTTATTACTCAATAGGAGAGGTGTACGATCACGATGAAACCTGCCGGTGTGGTACGTAAAGTTGATCAGCTGGGGAGAATAGTTTTGCCTAAGTCACTGCGTAAAAGATATCAAATGAATGAGGGAGATCCTGTCGAAATTTTGGTTCAGGGTGACCACATTATTTTGGAGCGTTACCGTCCAAAATGTGTATTCTGCGGGTCAGTAGAACAAGTGAACGATTTCAAAGACCGTTATATTTGTGCTCAATGCCTGACAGAAATGACACAGTATTCCTCCTAAATGAGGCAAAAGCATCACGACATTCGTTCGTGATGCTTTTTTTCGGATAGAGCCGTACGTCGGCAAGCATATTTAATTTGTTAGCAGACTACACATAGTTATTTATAGAACAAAAAATGAGTAGGGACTGGACGCAAATTACCATCTGACGGTTTGTTTACGACTCGACCGTTAAGTATAAGCGACGAGGAACCGCCTCCGTCCAAATTATAGGCATCTTGAACACCTAGATTGTACATTTTTCCTTGCAGTTCTTCGAGCGTCGCGCCCGAACCCCCGCTTTCATTGTAGCCGTCTACGACAATAATGAGTAACTGATCATCTTTATAGTTGCCAATGACCGTACGTGGGGCCCGCTTGGGGGAGACTTTCCATTTGTCAGGAATAGGAATTTTTTGTCCCCTTTGCAGCAAGACGGGAACGAAGGTAGCACCAAAGGCAGGCTTTAAGTTGTCAAGAGCACCTTGACTGTGAAATTTGCCACCGATAAGCTTGCCATCGTTACTCAGTCCGACGAAGGACAAATCCTTAAAACTGGACTGAAAGCCAGTAAGGTAGTGGCCGTTCAAGACAGTAGTGCTTAATGGATAGCGTTTGCCGTCTCCATCCGCAAAGCCGCCTGCATTGATGCCTGCAATAGCTCCGTGTCTCAAGACTGCACGCATGGTGGTTTCCGAGCCACCCAATTTGTCACTTCCCAAAGACATTTTCATAGCAGTAGGATCTTTAAGTTTGACCTTCATAGCGTAGCCATGATAAATTCCCGGGTTTACCTTAAATAATTCAATGGTAATCCGATTGCTATCTACCCGCTCATAGGGAACCCCCAGTTTGGCGGTGATGCGTCGATCATAGATAATCGCGGGCCGCTTGGACTGCGTAGAGGCAGTCACGACAAGCTGATTCATCGTTTGAGTCGTTTGTTTGTATAGCTCAGAAGTCCGGCGAATTGTAGACAAGGTGTATGTTGCCGTTTGCTTGGCTTCATCAAGCTGCTTGCCTACTGATTGCATTTGTAGAGTGACTTCAGCTTTTTGCAGACTCAAAGAAGTAGACCCAGGAAAGCTCAATGAGGGATGCACTAACAAAATATACCCCAACAAGCCGATAAAAGGAGCAAGGGCCAACATAAAGAACCGGTTTACTTGTTTTGCGTCTACATTCATTTTAGCAAGTCCATTTTTTTCTGAAGTGTATTGAGTTGCTGTTTGACTTCATTTAATTGGGTATACAGTTTGTTGCTGTTATCGGTCTTATTGTTTGCATTATCCTTTGTAAAGGTCAGTAGTTCATTGAAGGACTGGACTTTGCCCTGCAATCCGCTAACTTCCTTGGAAAGAGCAGTCAGTTGCTTTTCATAGTCAGATTTGAGTGCTTGAATCTGTTGGTCTGTATGGGTTTGCATCTCGTTTAGCATTTGCTGCTTCAAGTGATTGCTATACAGATAGGTTGCGAGAGCACCTAATATAATAAGAATGAACCAAAATAGCAGAAAAGCCTTTACGGGTAACCCCTTTCTTGAATTGCTCCGCCGAGCTTCGGCAGGAGGACGTTCAGGTGAAACTTGCATACGATTTTCAACTCCCGTGTAAAGTCAAATTTCCAGTCTTTATTTGCAGTACCAATTCTATCATGGGCCTATTTATTTCGCAAAAGCGAAATAGTCGTATAAAAATATTGGAAAAAGAGATTGCATCGGAAGGAAGTCCTAGGATACAATTTCCTTAAACGTTTTTCGCTTCCTATACGTTCACATTCGCGCAATTTCTACATATGCAATCCCTAATTTTAGAATTATTTTCGCTACTAACTATGTATTTTTTTGTAAAATCAGGAGGTTTAGATATGAGAAAAGTATGGCAGGTGGTCATCATAGATATCCATCCTACAAGTATGCTGGGAACAAAGCTTATTTTGGAAGACCAGCAGGATTTGCTTGTCAGAGGGATGTCTTCCTCCGGAACGGAAGGCTTGGAGCTGGCTTGCTCCATTCGACCGGAAATTATTTTAATGGACTACAGGTTGCCTGAGGGAACGGCGGAACCATTTTTGACACAAATGCGGGCCTTGTCTCCGGACAGCCATATTGTTATTATGACGGATGAGGATAATATTACGTTGTTTCAGCAGTTAATTTCGCTTGGAGCAAATGGAATGTTATCCAAACAGGCATCACCGAGCCAGTTAATCCATTTGATCAACGGTTTGCGCGAAGGATTTGCTTCTTTACCAATGGATTGGATTCGGTGTGGAAACTGGCCCTTTATGCCGTTAATGGCATCCGAGCCTTTTGACGAATTGACACAAACCGAAGTGTTTATTATGGAACGTATTGTACAAGGAATTACATATGACAAAATTGCTATCGAGATCGAAGTTAGCCGGCGCTCCATTGATAATTATCTACGTAAAATTTATGCGAAATTAGGCGTGTCCAGCCGGGCGCAGGCGATTGAACGTTATGCCTTATATGCGCGTCAGATGAAGCAGCTATATGCCTGATGCGTCAGCCCGGAGATCATGACCTATTTTTCAGGAGAAGGAGGATGTTCATGCAATATTCCTTTGCTTCACGAACGGCTGCGATGTTGGCTTCTCCAGTGCGTCATATCCGGGAAAATGCGAGAAGACACTCCTTTATATCTCTGGCTGAAGAACTACCTGCACAAGAGCTGTTTCCGGTGAAGCTGCTGGAAGAAGCGGCCCATGATGTGTTTGGCTCCGGCCCTGACGCCCTCCAGTATGGTGAACCGGAGGGCTATTTCCCTTTGCGAGCATGGCTTGCGGGAGAGTGGGAACAGCGTAAAGGAGTAAGAGTACCACCAGGTCAAATCCTCCTCACGACAGGCAGTCAGCAGGCCATTGACCTGATCATAAGGCTGATGGTGGATGAGCGTGATCCGGTATTGGTCGAAAACCCTACGTCTCCTGGATGTTTACAAGTGCTATCTATGCAGGGTGCTCAGATCGTTCCTGTAGAATCAGATGGGGAAGGTGTCATTCCTGATAAGCTTGAAGCTTTAATGATCCGTTATCGACCCAAGCTTTTTTTTGCCACGCCGACGTTTACGAATCCGACGGGCTCCTTATGGAGCGCGGCTAGGCGGCAGGAAATTTTGGACCTGTGCAGGCATCATGAGGTGTTAGTAGTTGAGGATGATTCTTATGGTGAATTGCATTTGAAGCAAAAAAATGAGTTCCATGACAAGAGTCCACATGGTCAGAGTCGAAAATTTGCAGAGACTTACCCCTCTCTATTTGCGCTGGATCATGCGGGTCAGGGCGGCCAAGTGCTCTATATCGGTTCGTTCAATAAAACAGTTGCTCCTGCGCTGAGAACGGGTTGGGCTGCTGGTCCTGCACCGTTAATTGAAGGGATGTACGCATTGAAGCAGCTGGCTGATATGCAATCCAGTACGATGAACCAACGGCTGCTGTTCCAATTGCTGACCAGCTCGCGTTTTCAATGGCACGAGCACTTAGCGATGCTGAACAAGGAATATTCGACTCGACTTCAATTAATCTTGGAGCTGCTCAAGCGCCCGTTTTGGAAAGACGTGACGTATCTTATTCCGTCCGGTGGCATGTATGTATGGGTGCAGTTGCCCGATGGGCTGGACAGCGCATTGCTGCTAAAGGCGGCGTTACCCAAAGGCGTAGCCTTTATGCCAGGTGCACTATGTGCGGTTGGCAGTGAAGGCGCGTCCCATATTCGCCTTAATTTTAGCCATCCGGGCCGTGAGCAATTGCTTATGGGCATGAATCTGATCGGTGAGACGATTAGCGAATTTACTGCGCGGAGCTAGCGAAAACCATCGCCCCATGTCAGTCATCCTCCGCTTCCACAACAACGGTGGAGTAAGTGATTGGCGCTTCCGCAATCTGGAGCTGTCCACTGTCCTCGTCAAGCTCTGCATCTATTTCAGCGGCCGTTTTAATGCCATGCTCTTGCAGTACTGCCGCATACTCGTTCAGGGCAGCTTCGCCAAACGGAGTCAGTCGATAGCGGCCGCGGGATACGCGCTCAAACCAGCCGTAGTAGTTGCGCTGAAGTACGGGAGCAGCTGTGCTGACGGCTGCTATGCGAGCGAGCTGCGCCGGGGCAGCTTCCCCCAAGCCCTGCAAGGCTGCGGCTACGCGCAGCGCTTTTTCCCGGTAGGCAGTGACCAGCTTGCGTCGGGTGCTGCCGCCGGTATTGTGGTCACCGCTGCGTGCGTGAAATTCCCGCAGCAGCTTTTCCTTGCGCGAGCCGTGGCGTACCGTTGCTGCATTGTGGACATTGTCGCTATGCGCCGCAGGCTTACACAGTACCTCAACGAGCGGCGGCTTCGTTTTAAAATGGGTGACGGTGAGCAAGCCAAGTCCCAACTGGCGGCACAGTCCGACCAGCTCGTTCCAGCGTTGATTCACGGCCCCTTTTTTGGCACGATTTCGTTCTACAGCTACATATACATTGCTGCTTAGTTTCAAACGCTGCATGCCTTGCAGCACAAGCGCCAGGTTAAACGTCTTTTTGATCTCCACAATCAATGGTGTCTGTTGCCCTGGCTTGATACCCACCAAATCGCAGTTGCGCACCTCTCCTTTGACTTCATATCCCAAGTTCTCAAAAAAGGCTTTCACCGGAGCGTACAGCTCCGTCTCATGCCGAACCGCCATGACTTCTTCCGCTCCTTTATCCCATTATTCCGAGCTTATATTGTACCATAATGCGTCAGGTCCGCGTTGTTGTTGTATATTTTAGCACAGTGTATCCCTTGGTTTTTTTGAAAAAGCAGAGAGACCTGTCACAAAAAATAGGTCAATTCTGAAATCAATCTGCATAGGTATGTATTACACTTTTTTTAAGGGGATTGCATCATATCCTGAAAGGCGTGACGAGTGTAGCCATAATCATCAGGAGTGGAGGATAGTCATTACGCAGTCATGGGAGGAACCGAGCATGAATATTTTTGAACGCGTTGCGGAGTACCGGGCGGAAAACAACCGTCTGGCCTGGAGCGGCACTTTTAGAGAGTATATTGAGATACTCAAGAAAGACCCGACGCCGGCGATGACAGCTCATGCACGGGTTTACAAGATGATTGAATCTTTTGGTGTAGAAGAGGTTGGGGGACATAAGCGATACAAATTTTTTGAGCAGGAGATCTTTGGACTGGATCGAGCGCTGGAAAAGTTGGTGGAGGAATATTTCCATTCCTCAGCCAGGCGGCTTGATGTTCGCAAGCGTATCCTTCTTTTGATGGGACCCGTCAGTGGGGGGAAATCGACACTGGTCACGTTGCTAAAACGTGGTCTGGAGAAGTTTTCAAGAACGGATCAGGGAGCCGTATACGCGATTGAAGGCTGCCCCATGCACGAGGACCCGCTTCATCTGATTCCCCATGAGCTGCGTCCCGATTTTGAAAAGGAGCTGGGTGTACGGATTGAAGGTAATCTCTGCCCATCCTGCCAGATGAGATTGCGCACGGAATTTGATGGTGATATTGAAAAGGTCCGCGTGGAGCGGGTATTTATATCGGAAGAAAACCGGATTGGTATTGGTACGTTCAGCCCTTCTGATCCGAAGTCACAGGATATTGCTGATTTGACGGGCAGCATCGACTTTTCCACGATTACAGAGTATGGTTCGGAATCCGATCCGCGTGCGTATCGGTTTGACGGAGAATTGAACAAAGCGAATCGTGGACTGATGGAGTTTCAGGAAATGCTGAAATGCGATGAGAAGTTTTTGTGGAATTTGCTTTCTCTGACCCAAGAGGGAAATTTTAAGGCTGGGCGGTTTGCGCTCATCAGTGCAGATGAATAGTATGTTTCATCATAACACTAAAAAGTTGAGCTTAGTTAAATTGGCCTTCAAGTTAACTGTCAGATCAAATTTAGCGGGTATACGTCCACGGCCCTTTTCCGTCAATGTAACTTCGATGCTATCGAATGTGGCCCTGAGAATCGAATTTTTCATTGTTTTATTATCTGTTGCGTGGTATTGGTCTAAAACAGTATTTATGTTCTTCCTGATTAAGTCCGTGTCCACATTATTTTCCCCTACCCGAGCGGCTTGTTCCTCAAAAGATTCCTTCAACTTTTTTAAATCCTCCAGTTGCTTGTCCACCTCTGATTTACGTTCGTCAAACATCTCATCCGTATATTTTCCAGATTCATATTTTTCGAAAATGAAGTCCATTCTTTTTTTCAAAGTTTTGGTCTGTTTTTCAATGTATTCGTCATCGTAAGCTATCTCTGTAGATTTTTGTTCACTAGCTAAAATGCTGCTAAAAGTATTGTTCAATTCATCCTCATCTAAATCAGAAAGATATGAGAGAACACTTATTATTTCTTCTTCTACGTTTCTGTATTTTATAAAGGTACATCCTGAGGTAGTACACCATAAAAATTCCTTGTGATATTTTATGACTTCGCCCGTTTTTTTCTTGTAGTCCTGGATGCTGTACTGTCTTACCATGCGGCGTCCACATTTAGTACATATGCATAAACCAGCCAATTCACAAGGAGAGAAGTCCATTTTAGTTCTCGGTTTATGGGAAGAGTCGTTTATTTTCTTTTGAGCTTTCTCCCAAATGTCTTCATCTAATATAGCGGGGATCGCGCCAGGAATGATAATATGTTCCTCTTCTGGACGTGCAACGACTTTCCCGTTAATCCGTTGTGTTGTTCTAAATCTCATAATTCCAATGTATCTTTCATTACTAAGTAGTTGACGCAGCACTTGTGGTTGCCAGTCTCCCTTACCGCGTGGCGGTTTAATAGAGGTCTTTTTGCTTAAGTAGCTGGCGAGTGCTCTATAAGATACATCTCTTCTATGTCCCCCTGGCTCTACCACTCCATTAACGAAGAAGTCAAAAATTGCGCGCACTTCCCGAGCCTGTTCTTCATCTATCTCTAATTTTTTTGTTGCCTTGTTGTATGTGAATCCATAGGGAGCGGCGCCGGAAACCCATCTACCCTCAATGGCATTATTTACTCGACCTCCAAAAAGACGTTCTCTGGTTGTCTCAAATTCTTCCCGGCTCATGAATAATTCAAACCGAATTTGGCGCAGATCAGAAGGGTTACGAGGGTCATATACTTTATACGGAGTGATTATAAAAATACGATTATCTACTATTAAGTCATAGATAACGCCCATGTCAGTGTATGATCCGCGGCCCATCCGTGAAATTTCTTTAACGGCAATGGCCTGATATTTCTTAGCTTGCAAGTCTTCTATTACAGACTGGAAAACAGGTCTGGATGATATTTTGTCACCAGAACCAATTTCGGGTCGCTGGTCGTAGGGTAATCCAACAGGCTCAAGAATTCTGTCCATAAGCTCTTTTTGAGCAGTCAATACATCTTCACCTGTTCTCCGTTCTTGTTCCTCGTCTGCTCTAGATTTACGAAGATAATTAATAATAAATTCTATTCCTAAGCTCAGGAGGTAGTCTCTATTCAGTAAAGCCACACTAACACGCCCTTTTGGTTTGTATTTATATATTATGATAGTTACTATGATAAAGCCAAAGACATGCATAAATAAAGAGAAAAATTTCAGATTAATTATAGATGTTGCCTAGAAAACAAAGCCTGAATTATAGGTTATTCTTATAACATGGAAAACAAAGAGAGCAGCACCCGACACAATCACACACCTGTTTGACGGTGGTAGGCGTAAGACGAGCGGCACCAGTTAGCCCCTTGCTATAAGACCTACAGAGAGCCGCAAGGGTAGGACAAGCGGGCATGTTGCTCTTTCTGTTTTCACTACTCCACTCTTGCTAAATGTGCTCTGACAAGCGCATTCCCCACGGTGATCCTAGCCGCTAAAGAGTGGATCAGGAGCGCATCCGGGCGCGTAAGCAAGTACCGGATTCCAACAAAGCTTATATCATGATGTGGTGGCGGAAGATAGACGCAAGCCAGCGACACAAGCGAATTGTCCTATCGATAGTGTGTGTCATTAATGGTTTAGGACGTGCAAGGGTGAAAGTCCCTTGTCCACATCGAAACTAATTACAACAAATTTGAGACAGCCGTAAAGAGGGTCATAATACCCCATCTGTAAGGGCGGCAGATTGTTCCGCACGTAATGCGGACTATAGCGATTGACGGTAACGCCGTAAAATAATTACCGTCACTATTTGCAGAATGCGAGGTGCGCTGCGGGGGTCAGTTCCCCACAGTCCCAGTTCAAATCCGGGCTTCTGCTAACATGGAATCAAAACCCATTTTTTTGTTGAATAATTACAATAAAAGACTTATAATGTAAATGTTCATAAATACCTGTAAAAACTTTATCAATCATGAATGCTCTGATAGCTTCTATACATACTGTGTTGGTTGATAGAGTTGACAGGATAAAAAAATCAAAGAAAGTGGGCTTATGAGTATGAAAAACCTTAAAAAAGCTTCTGCAGTATCTGTTTTATCACTAGCTCTTGCAATTCCCTTGTCTGCTTCTGCAGCAGCTACGGATGTTGCACCAGCTACAACTAACTCAACATCAGTTTCCCAATCTGCAAACACATCGACCGATGTGAATACACCAAAGGCGGGAGATCATGTTATTACTCCTCAGGACACGAATAAGGTACTAGCCAAGTCTCTTGCGAATACTGACATGTCAGAGCGTTTCTACATTGATCCTCATTATGGGTATGCTAGAGTGTTTGTATCGAACCAAGGGAAAGCCCCAATTAACATAACAGTAACTCAGGGAACTGCTAGTGGTCCAGTTAAGATGAGTGGAAGAATAAAGCCAGGTGAAGTATTTGATGAAATTAACGGAAGTGCTTGGACTACTGGTAATTTCTATCTTAACCTTACTTCCCCCGGAGGTGTTATGGAGGGCGGTCTTTCAGTACGCTTAGGCAACACAAGAGGAGAATTGGAATAATAATTTAAATGCAGTAAGGAGGTCGGCCAACGTGCCGGCCTTTTTAGCATCTTCAATATCACTATTATGCACGGTTAGCTTAATGGTAGAGCATAGGCGGGCCCGAGTAAAACAGACCTAAAGGCGTGGGTTCGATTCCCACACCGTGCACCTAATTAAAAGACTTAATGAGAGTGGCGTAAATACGCTGCTCTTTTTTGTGCGCAAAAATAATAGAAAAGGGAGTGTTTTGTAATGAGTACAGAGGCAAGCGCAGTACGTAACGGTGGATTTGGGTATCTTGGTTCGGATAATATCTTTAAAGTGGTAAATACCGAGGCTGAGGCTCGTAAGTATAGCCCTACTGGTAAAGTAGTAAGCTTTGCTGGTCCACACGCATATGGCAACCCTGTTGTCCCTACAGGCACGGGTGAATACGACCAATTGGCTATCAAACTGCACGCAGATGGGTCATTGACTGAGAGCGAAGGCTTTACGATTCCTGCCCATATTGCCAAGGTGGTCAAAGAGCTGCAATAGTGTTTATCCCCGGAGCTGATCCGGGGACTTTACAGCGCCTAAAGGTAAATGTGCGGTTCGAGTCCGCCAGGTGCTATTAAAATATTGTTCAGTATGATCTTCTTGTGTAAAATAATAGTAAATTTACTTTACAGTAGCGAGGGGATTAAGTTAAGTCATGCTCCTAACAAATTTAACCGATCTAGTTAATACAGAATTGTACAATACTTTTGATTTATCAGAAGACCAGATTGACAAGGTATATAATTTTATGAAAACCGACGTTGGGTTTGATAGCTATTGTCCTGAATGCGATAAAGAGAGCACATTTAAAAGTGCAAATAGTAAACATATAGAATATGAAGACAGTGCTAGGAAGATGTATTTCGAAGAAGAGAAATTAGTAGCCAAAGAGTTTCACTGTACAAGGTTTAACTCTCATAAAATCGTATTTTTTTATGAAATTATGGACATGAAAATTACAAAGGTTGGACAAACCCCTTCAACCGCTGACCTTTCTAATAATTCTATAAAAATTTATCGCAAATTACTTGGAAAAGAAGGTTACAAAGAATTTAATCGAGCAATAGGATTGTCTTCTCACGGAATTGGAATAGGGTCATTTGTGTACTTGAGACGAATTTTTGAAAGACTCATTGAAGAGGCTCATCAGGAAGCGGTTTTTGAAGACTCAAATTGGAACGAAGAAAGATATATACGATCTCGTATGCAAGATAAAATATCAATTCTTAAAGATTACTTACCTACTTTTCTCGTCAATACGAAAGGGCTGTATTCAATTCTTAGTAAAGGAATTCATGAATTGAGTGAGGAAGAATGCTTAGAAATGTTCCCTGTGATTAAGATAGGTATTGAATTGATACTCGACGAAAGAATTGAGCAGATAAACAGAAAAAATAAAATAAAAGAAGCGGAAAAAGCTATCTCTTCCTATATGGAAAGATACACATAATCTTTAGATTTATCAGTAAAAGGATCATCCTCATTCTTTCGAACTAATACTTTCGGCGCATAAAAAGGAATATCCTTCCTTAGTGTCGAATTGTTGTGTCGAAGGAGATGATAGAATGTTAACAAAATCAGAACGAGTTATACTTTTAAACCAATTCCGAATATTAAAGGAATTGAATCCGTCTGACCGAGATTATTATGATCCGAAAATAGAAATTTTAGAAAACGGATATACGCCTTACTATGATGAAATACTTGGTATGGTTCAAGAAGATTTGCCCGAACATGTTAGTAATGAAGTTTTCAGCATTCTCAACCTATATCGGGCTATTCATTCTTCTTACTCTGAACTAGACGATGTTGAAAAATCTGACTTCAAAGAAACAGACATTCGATTTAAAGGGTTTGACATGAATGAGGAGTATGATCATTATACATTTGCAAAGTATGTAGTAGAGGGGTACCTCATCTATCAGGATTTACAAAATAATTCCGGATACAATACTCACCGCAATACTCTTTATAAGTATGGTCAGATGCTTCAGGTGTGGAATGAGTTGGACAAAAAAACTAATTTATCAAAAGATGAGATCAAGCGGATTTTGTCACAATAATTTTTAAGCACCCTAACCGGTGCTTTTTTCTTTGCCCTTATTCCACCAGGAAGGAGGTGTTAACAATAGAAGAGAGCATTTTAATTTATATTGGCCCGCCGATCCCATCGCGCGGGTTATTTCAGTTTGGCAGTTTTGTCGGGGATATACCGGAGTTTCTTGAACCACTTATGCAAGTGGAAGAGATCCGGGAATTGGTGGTTGATGTGAATCACTTGGTTGAAGCCAAGAAGGAAATGAGCATTATCGGTACTGAAAAGAACAAAGCATTTCAGTACCTATCGAATCCAAACAATATAGAAGCGGAGTTGAGCAAATTGGACTATAAAAGCTTTTTAGGGAAAGGGATTTACATTCAAGGAGAGAATGGTGAGCTGTCGCTTGTGGGCAAGGATAACCCGTTGCCTGTGGCTGGACTGTCAGGTGGTGGCGGTGGTTCTGTTACTGTAAACAGCATTACTGACGCGAGTGACATTGGCAAGACTTTCCTCAAAGCTGCTGATGCCTCAGCAGCTCGTACAGCCATTGGCGCAGGTACGTCAAACCTCAAGATTGGCGAAACCGGAAATGATGCAAAGCCGGGTAACTGGGCCCCGAGGTCTTATGATTTACAAGATGCATCCGATGTTGGTAAAGCTCTAATTATTGCGGCTAATGCCACTGCTGCACGTACAGCCATCGGTGCAGGAACGCCAGTCAGCGCAGCAACGACAACAGCAAACGGTACAGTGAAGCAGGCAGCAGCACAAGCCAATAGCGCAGCTACTGATGTGGCTGGTCTTGTTGCAGATTTTAACGCATTATTGGGTAAGTTGCGTACGGCTGGCATTATTGCACCTTAATAATTGGAGGCTGAGAAAGATGAAAACCGCAAAAGAAAGATTGGAAGCACTTATTGAAGACATTGACGAATCAATCGCAGCACTTGAGGACGTAGAAGTAAGCGAAAGTAATGTCACGGGTGGAATGATTAGTGTTGCTATTTTAACGCAATCTAAGGCTACAGCACTGGCGGCGCTTGTTCACTTAGAACATGTGCCTGCTGGTGTTGTTATTAACAATACCTTTGATCAAATGAAGGAAATGAGCGAAGAACGAATTAAGTCTTTCGAAGAAATGTGGAAAGACATTGAGTCGCAGTGGAAGGAAATGAATTCACATTTGTTTTTCAAAGGTGAAAATGAGATGAGAGAAAACAAGCAAAAACGTAAGATACGCGAAGACAAGTTTAGCAAAGATTGTGACGGCGATGGCGTATGACATGGTTTCTGCTGTACCTCATACCGGGCGTGTTGTTATGTATAGCTGAGGCTGTGACAGATGAAGGGATGAAAGAGGCTACAGAAAACCAAGGTAGGGACTTAACAATTATCACCTTGTTCGTCCTCATGTGCTTGATCACTCTGTTCCATCCGATTTGGTTCTTTTTTAGGTTTGTGAGCATGTTTATTCAATTCAATAAAGCAAAAGAAGAAAAAGAAAGGTGGAAAAGAGCGAATGGAAAATAACTGTTTCGAAACGCAGCAAGGACCCGTATTTGATGAAAAAGAATGCGTGGAATTTATTTATAAAGAGCTTATTGCCGAGGGTTTACATGTGAGTGAAGAAGTTATCGCCAAGGTCTTGGAACTCGAATTTAATTACTTGGTCAAAACCGGGATTGCAGTAGAAGCTCCAGAGGAAGGGTCATGATACCATACCAATTCTAAGATGATTAAGTGATGAATGTTTATACACCATATACAATAAATTATGCATATTACTGGTGGACGATTGTACCCCTCTAGCATGATTCTACTGGTGGACAATTGTCCCCCTCTAAACGTAAATTACACATTCTAGGGGTGTATGATTGTCCCCCTCTACTGGTGGACGATTGTACCCCCAAGAAAGAAAAAAGAAATATAAATAATAATATATATAATATATAGATCATTTAGAGTAATTAGATACATACATCGTTCTATGCATAATGCATAAAAGGACGGTGTATTTGTTGTTCATACATAAACAGAAAGGATGATGATTGTGAAACATGAGGAGAGTTATTCCTATCAAATGAATCTGATAGAGAACAAAGAAATGAGAGTGGATGTTAATTTAAAGAATGACATACCTCATGATCAATTAAAACGTGAAATAGAAGATAAGGTTGAACAGTATGCCAAAGATAACAAGGCGGATGTACAGTCAATTAAAATACTCGTGCATCAACCACCGTCTTTCATACACATAGACATAAGCTATGCCTAACCCTTTATACGAAGGTCTTAAAGATTAAAGAATAAAAGAAGGAGGCGCGCGCGTGAAATGATTATTAAAAATAATCTTAAAAGCTTTCTTTTTCTCCAGAAAAAATAAATTTGGGTCCTTCTGGAGCTTAAAAATAGGTACGGGTGCGCATGAGCCCGAAAATGCTCCAGTTTTTTATTCAGGATTCCACTTCCGTTTCCGCTTTAAAAAGCGTAGGAGCGCGATAGAGAGATTTTTTCTACTAATTAAGGGGTCAGTTAGGGTCAGGGTTTAAGAGGTCTTAAAACGGAAGCAGGAGGGCTGACGATGGCTAAAGCTAAGACGGAAGTAATTAAGGTACATGATCAAATAGTTCAGACTGGCGAACTGGCTGCCATCGTCGGCAAATCAGACCGCTGGATAAGGCAATTGACCACTGAAAAGGTGCTGCAGCAGTGCTCCAGAGGCAAATATATCTTAGGAGAATCTGTTCAGTCTTATATTGATCATGTTTCTGGTGGTAAGGAAGTCGATAAAGGACCTCGGCTGATAGATTATAAAACCGAACATGAGAAAACGAAGGCAGAAAAGGCGGCGCTGGAGTTAGATCTTTTAAAGGGTAACCTTCATGCTGCAGGAGACGTGGAAAAACTTCTCGCAGACTTGATAATAACAACAAAGTCACGACTGCTCGGGATTCCGCACCGGGTAGCGACTGAGTGTGAGAATGAGACGGCGGATGTTATAGAGTCTGTTGTCCGGCGAGAAGTAGAATCAGCACTTGCTGGACTGGCCCGTTATTCCCCGGATCAGATCGGTGGCGGTGCAAATGATTGCTGACAAAACGATAGACCTTTTTAGCAGAGCGAATAAGCAGTGGGAACCAAAACCACACCTGAGTGTGTCGGAATGGGCGGACCAAAACCGAGTTCTCACGACAGAGAGCAGCGCAGAACCGGGACCATGGCGGACAGATCGAGCAGAGTACCAGAGAGAGATTATGGATTCTATTAAGACCTGGGAAGAAGTAGCTATTATGGCCTCAGCTCAAGTCGGAAAAACAGAATTTTTGCTGAACGTTACTGGATCGTATATAGACCAAGAGCCATGCCCGATTATGCATGTGCTGCCCAAGGATGATTTAGTTCAGGCTTATTCCAAAAAGCGTCTGACTCCAATGATTATAGCTGCGACGCTTTAAAATCGAAGATTGGTCCAGCTAAGTCGAGAGACAGCAGCAACACGATTGAGGAAAAATCTTTCCCTGGTGGTTATGTGACGATAGTCGGGGCCAACGCTCCAGACAGCTTATCTTCGCGTCCGATTCAGGTTGTTCTGTGTGACGAGGTGGATAGGTTTCCTGTTTCCTCCGGTAAAGAAGGTGACCCAATCGCTCTTGCTACTGCACGGACAACAACATTCCGGCACAAGCGGCGGCATTTGTTTGTATCAACTCCGGTCGATAAGGAAACTTCTCGCATTTACCAGCTGTACGAAGACAGCACTATGGAACAATGGTGCTTGCCGTGCCCGCATTGTGGGGAGTTGCAGCCTTTAAAGTTCAAAAATGGGATTGAGTACGAGCATTATGAATCGGAAAGTGGCGAGATTGTGGTCACAAAGGCTGAATATCGCTGCTGTTATTGCGGGATTTTAGGGTCTGAAAAGGAATGGAAGCGCGGAAAAGGAGCGTGGATTGCCCGTAAAGAGCACTCAACCCGACGCGGATTCCACATAAACCAGCTTTCAAGTCCCTGGTCTGACTGGCGGGAGGTCTCGAAAAAGTTCTTAATTGCCAAGCGTGAGGGCGTAGACAAACTCAAAGTTTTCATAAACACGGTCCTTGGAGAACCTTGGGAAACTAAGGTCAAAGGAATGGACGAGAAAACGTTGATGCAACGCCGTGAAGTGTATGAACACGAGGTACCAGAGGGTGTGAAAGTCATTACGGCAGCAATTGACACCCAAGATGACCGTTTTGAAGTGGAGATTATGGGCTGGGGAGCTGGCAAAGAATCTTGGAGAATTGAATACCGCCGTATATATGGAGACTTGGACAGGCCCGAAGTGTGGGAGGAACTGGACAGGTTTCTTTGTCGTTCATGGGCTGGACCAAACGGGCGAGAATTTCGTATTGTGGGCGCTTGTATGGACTCAGGCGGTCATTACACCAAAGAGGTGTACGAATTCACTAAGCCAAGGGAATATCGCCGCATATACGCCATTAAAGGGCAAGGGATCAACCCCAAAACGGCAGAGCATGTCCCATTCATCGCCAAGCATACCCGTACCCAAATGTATAATGCGATATTAATTCATTTGGGGGTAGACGATGGCAAGGTCAAGGTCCATGACAGCTTAAAAGTAGAATCTCCGGGACCGTTATACTGTCATTTCCCGGGCGAGGACAAGGGATACACACAAGAATATTTCTTGGGTCTGACTGCTGAAACGCACAAAATTGTGGTGAAAGAGGGCGTTAAGTACAAAGCCTGGGTTAAAACCCGCGACCGAAACGAACCATTTGACCTAGCTGTTTACAACCGGGCAGTTGTTGAATTGTTGAACCCTAATCTTTCACTGCCCATTGAGCAGCAGCCTAACGGACCTATCATTGATCCTGATGCTGGAGGGCGAGCAATTGCACCACGTAAAAAGCGCAGACAAGGCGTTAACAGTAGTGTGTAAACCATATGAAGGAGGTGAAAAGGGGAAATGCCAAATATCACACTTGAAGAAGCAAAAGAAAATTTGACCGCATGGCGTGATGCTGAGATGGCTCTTGCTACAGGACAATCGTATAGCATCAAAGGGAGATCCATAACCCGTGTACCCATGAGCACAATCCTTGAAAGGATACGTTACTGGAGCAAGGTGGTTGACGATTTGGAGAATCCGGGCCGGAGGCGTTCCCGTACTCGTGCGTTCACCCCATTTGATATATGAATCGGCTTGAACGAATCATCAACTATGTTGCTCCTGGTGTAGCTAAAAAAAGAGCTGTAGCCAGAACTGAGACTATCCGACAGGAAAGAATCGCTACTGTTTTGAACCAAGGGTACGGGTCTCATGGAGCCAGCCGGACTAAGAAAAGCATGAGCCTTTGGAATCCTAACATTGGGGATGCAGATTCGGATATCCACGATTATCTGGAGGAACTGAGGGCACGTTCCCGGGATCTTGCTGTAGGAGGGGCGATTGTTGCCGGAGCTCACAAGACTATGCGAACAAATGTGGTGGGAACAGGTCTACGGCTTAAACCAGCGTTTGATAAGGATTTTTTAAATCTAACTGCTGAGCAATCCGCAACATTAAAATCTCAAATTGACCGCGAATGGTCATTATGGGCCGACTCAAAGAACTGTGATGCTGCAGGTCTGAATGACTTTTATGGATTACAACAGCTCGCGTTTCTTTCTCAACTACAAAGTGGTGACGTCTTCGGATTGCTGCCGATGATTCCACGCAAATTCTCAATTTATGATTTAAAGGTCAATCTGATTGAAGCTGATCGTTGTAGCAGTCCAAACCTTTCGGATACGGACCGTATACAATCCGGGGTTGAGGTAGATGAAACGGGTATGATTGTTGCCTACCATTTCAGTAGTCGTCACCCAGGAAGTGGCAAGAGCTACCTTGGCGGCGATCAAAAATGGACGAGAGTCTTGTCGCGGGGAGAGGAAACAGGAAGATACAATGTGCTCCATCTGATGGAATCCGAGCGTCCGGGCCAGCGCCGTGGTGTGCCTGTCATTGCGCCAGTTATTGAGGCATTGAAGCAACTTGACCGCTATACTGAGGCAGAATTAACGGCTGCTGCAGTACAGGCGATGTTTACTGTGTTTATCGAAACAGAGAATGCTGATGATTCCAGCGCGTTCGGTTTGCAACCGCCTGATACTAATAACTTGGCTGGTGAAGAGTTGCCGCCCAATGATATTAAACTTGGTGCGGGAGCGGTTCAGTTTCTTGAGGCAGGTGAAAAAGCGAATTTTGCAGACCCGACAAGACCAAACCCGAACTTTGATCCATTTGTTACGGCTATATTGAGGCAGATTGGTTCTGCTCTTGAAATTCCTTACGAATTGCTGGTCAAACACTTTACATCGTCTTATACAGCTAGCCGCGCTGCAATGTTGGAAGCATGGAAAATGTTCCGCATGCGTCGAACATGGCTTGCTAAGTCGTTTTGTCAGCCTGTGTACGAAGAATGGTTTGTCGAGGCAGTTACAAAAGGCCGCATAGACGCGCCGGGCATCTTTGATGATCCGGCTATTTTTCGTGCCTATACAAAAGCAGCTTGGCACGGCCCGTCCCAGGGTATGCTCGATCCGGTCAAAGAGGTTAACGCTGCAATCAGTCGTATCGAATATAACTTTAGTACCGCAGAGGGCGAAACAGCCGAACTCACAGGCGGTGAGTGGGAGTCCAACGTGCAGCAGCGAGCCCACGAGCTTGCTACGCTCAACAGGTACGGTCTTAGTGAGGGTGCAGCTAAGGCAGCAGCTACAGCCGTTCCAGCACCGTCTAATGTAGGCGACGAGGACAACGACGATGAGGAAGGAGGTGAAAAAGAAAATGCCCAAGAAGATCAAAGCTAATGGCCCTATTATTGGCGATGCTAACGCATGGATTTATCAATGGTTCGGCATTCCGGCTGTGAGCCCGGGGATGATATCTAAGGAACTCGACGCATCTAACGGCGACGAAATCGAACTATATGTCAACTCTCTCGGTGGCTCCGCCTTTGACGGTGCTGAGATTTACACTTTACTCAAAGATTACCCTGGGAAGATCACTGCGAAAGTGACAGGCGTAGCTGCTTCGGCTGCTTCGGTCATGATTATGGGCGCTGATGTTATCAAGATATCACCGCCAGGACAGATCATGATTCACAACGCTGCAACGGGGACTGATGGTGACAAGAACGACCACGACCGTTCTTCCGCCTTGCTGAGAAGCACGGATGAGGCGATAACCAATGCTTATTCACTCCGAACAGGTAAGACAAGAGACGAGCTTCTGGCCCTCATGGATAATACAACTTGGATGAATGCTCAGAAGGCTGTCGAACTTGGATTTGCGGACGAAATAATGTTCAGTGAAGGCGCCACAGAAGTTACCAACAGCGCTTTTGATATGCTCGGCAGTGACGGAGTTTTGCCTGAGGCGGTCATAAACAAGGTTCGCAACGAGCTTCTTAAAAGCGGCGGATTCACAAATCAGCCTCCAGCGCTTGGGGACGGCGGGCTGGAAAGGATAATCCCCTTGCAAAGCATCCCAAATCTGCAATTTGCATCGACAGCCAAGCAACCTGTAACTGCTGCTAACGCAAATAAAGGCGGTACACCGCAAGCCGGAGTCACACTTGAGGAATTTAAAACTGAGATTAACTCTATGAAGGGGGAAAAAGAAACAATGGATCTTAACCAATTAAAAAACGAACATCCAGACTTGTATAACCAAGTCGTAGAAGAGGGTGTGACAAACGAACGCCAAAGGATTACGGCGCTGAATGAATTGGCTGCTGCTCCGGGCGCTGCCGAAATTGTAAAGAACGCTATCGAGGCAGGCCAAACCGTCGCAGAAGCTTCCTTTGCGATTGTACAAGCTTCTATCGCTAAGAAAGGTGAGGTAGCAGCAGCGCGTCAACATGACGCGCAAAATAGTGGGGTAAATGATGTCCCTGTCCAAGAATCTACTACACCAGAAGCAAGGAAAGCCGCCGAAGAAGTGCAGGCACAAACAGAAGCGGAAGAGGTAATTGCAGAAATGAAAAGATTACGGGGAGGTAAATAATTATGCCAGCATACGAAAGCCAGCCTTACGATAACCTGATTGCGGGATATGTTGTACCGCTCGCTAATGTGTCCGTCATTGTAAAAAGCGGCTCCGGCGTCATCAAGCGCGGGACTGTTTTGGGGGTTGTATCTCAACTGCCTGAAACGAACGCTTCTCATGGTATGTACATCGTGGCTCCTGTGGATTCCAGCAAGACGGACGGTTCTCAAACGCCTTTTGCGATCCTATCCGATCAGGAATTGGATGCAACCACCAAAGATGTACGAGCTACAGGTTATGTGAGTGGTGAGTTTAATCGCCATGCTCTTATTTTTGGTGGCACGGACAAGGTTGAAAAGCATGAAGTAGCAATGCGTAACATTGGTCTAATCACAAAACGGGTAGTAGAATAGGAGGATTTAAACAATGCCAGATATTTATTCTTTGCCGCAACTCCTCAGAGTAGTTGGGCAGTTACCGCAAACATCAGAGTACATTTTGAGCACATTCTTTTCTGACGGTGAGGTTGGGCTTACAACAGAAATTGAAATTCAAACGCTGAAAGGTAAGCACCGTATCGCACCATACGTCTCAGAATTACAACAAGGTAAAATTGTACTGCGTGATGCTTTCAGCGCGAAGCAATATTCTCCGGTTCCCGTTAAGCCAGCACGGAACATTACTTATCATGACCTTAAAGCTCGTCAAGCTGGAGAATCCCTGTATAACCCGGATAGCGTTGAACAACGCCTCCGTAAATTGATTGCTAGGGATTTGGTGGAACTGAATGACACTATTACTCGTCGTAAAATCGAGATGGCATCACAAATGATTTTCACGGGTAAGGTAACGCAAATCGGTGAGGGCGTGGAACAAGAACTAAACTATGGATTCTCAAATACTATTACTCTTTCCGGTAAAGACCTATGGAGTGACCCGAATTCTGACCCTATCAAGTTCTTGGCGGGATTGCGATTGTCTGTCATGCAAAAGAATGGACAGACTCCGCGCAAAGTAGTGGGTGATTACGAGGCACTGATAGCCCTGAGCCGTCACCCAGCCATTCTAAAGTTGGCCGACAATAAAGGATTGACCATCGGTAACATTGACACGACTTTGCTACCTGACGGTGTAACTCACCATGGGTTCCTAAGAGATGTTGGTCTTGATCTTTACAGCTATACAGGTACATTCGTGGACGACGACGGCGTCGAAAAGCCATTCATCCCGGCTGGTACGATTGTGATCCTGCCGGAAGGCAAGCCGTTTGAATTCCTTTATGCAGCTAACCCGGTTATGGTCGGTGATGATGATATCCGTTTGGTTAACCAACAAGTGGTTGCACAAGTATTCGCAGACCGCCGCACAGCGGTTCGCACACTGGAACTGCAAAGTCGTCCGTTTCCTGTTCCGCTGAACATCGAAAACTGGTACGTAGCAAAAGTTCTATAAGGAGGGCTATTTGTGGAAATCGAAGCGTTGAGTAAAATACGACACAACGGTAAGGACTATGTTATTGGTGATGTTATTAGTGGCCTCAATGAAAGCGAAGCAAATCGACTTGTTAGCCTTAAATCAGGGAAAATTGTCGAGGTTGTTGGTGAAAAGCCATCTGACGACCCAATAACTGTAGAAGAGTTTGCTAAACTAAAGGCTGATGAGCAAAAGGAATTGCTTGAGTTTCTTGAATTTGAAGCGGCGGGTAATGTTGAGGGTCGAGTCGAGCAGTATACTGCTTGGTTGGACAAAAACGATGCGCTCGTTTAAGGATCAGCTTGAAAAGGATGTAAAGGACGTTTTTCTGAACGAAAAAGAGTTTGCCGACTGGCATGAAATCGCCTTTATGAGTCCGCCGAAAAACGGACTACCTGCCACACCTGAACCGCCTGTCAAAATGTTGGTTAGTGTAGATGATGATGAACTGAGAGATCGGAAAAGTAGCGCCTCGAATCCAACAGATGGCGTTTACGATGCCGATCTTTTGTTTTATGCCCAGCGTGCCGATTTTTTGTTGAACTTTGATAGACTTCCTGTCTTGCAGAGCAAAATCAATTTTGATGGTCGCATCTACACGGTTGCGGATCTACAGGATGATGGGAACATGATAACTGTAACTTTGGGGCGTAAAGGATCATGATTCGCGTCGATGCCAAAGAGCTTGCAGTGATGAAGAAGCGCTATGAGAGGGTCAAAATTCAAGCTAAAACGGCTGTGTCCCGAGCGATGAACCGGGTTGCTTCTAACGCACGGACCAATGTGAAAAAAGAAATCACTAAGGAATATGTGATCAAATCAGGCGATGTAAACAAAACATTGTCAACCACAAAGGCCAGTGCTTCATCTACTTCAAGCGTGGTGCGTTCGACCAGCCGGGGAACTGGACTGGATAAATACAAGTTCAATCCGAAAAGAGCAACGGGAAAACGGCCTAAAGTTTTGAAGGCGGCTGTTAAAAAAGGGGGAGCGGTAAAGGGGATCAAGGGCGCGTTTGTGGCGGATAAGAACGGGGTTAAAATCTTCGTTCGTGAAGGAAAGAAGAGGCTGCCTATTCGTCGTCTGTATGGTCCTCCAGCTCCAGAAATGTTCAATCAACAAAAGGTGCGTACTCCTGTTGAACAGAAAGCCCGAGAGACATTCGAAGAACGTATTATGCACGAACTGGATAGGGAGTTGAAGCCATGACCCCATTTATGCTGAGAGACGCTTTGGTCAAAGAACTGGAGCGTCTTTTTGCTGACTCCACATATCTGAATGCACGTGGTGAGTTGTCCAAACTAAACATTTATGCGCAGAACCTGCCTGCAAAAAGCCAAGAAGATGATGACGATCATTACCCGTTCATTCTTGTTCGTGTGGGTGATGTTGTCGATGTTTCGGACACCGAAAACTCAACGTGCGCCATTATGTTGAGCGTTGGAATCATTGATGAAGGGCTGGACATGCGCGGTGAAGATACTGTCCTTAATATCACACAGCGTATCAGACAGCACTTTCTTTCCAATCGAACGTTGGATAGGCAATTTATTTTGGAACCCCAATTGACGTGTTCCTTATTCGAGGAAGAGGACATGTATCCTTACTTTTTCGGATATGTGGACATGAGTTGGATCATTCCTGCAATAAGAGAGGGTGTTCAGATTGACTACTGAAAAAACAGAAATTCAAGACGTTAAACAGGCGGAAAAGCCGCCTGCAAAAGATAAGAAAGACGTTTCGCTTGTAGTTCCTGTTCAGCCGGTCCAAGCAACCGAGCGGGAACAACTTATTTACATTGGCCCTAATCTTCCGGGCGGAAGACTGGCGAAGTATTTTATTTCACTGGGCGGGTTCCCGGCATATTTGAGCGATATTTCAGATAAAGTTCCTGCAATTACTGAACTGTTTGTCCCGGTTGCTGATCTGTCAGCCGCTAAAGTGGCGATGGACCAGCCGGGAACTACTCATAACATCGCTTATGCCGCTGTGCTTGAGGCGATCCAAAAAGGAGGAATTTAAGTGGCTGAACGTCATGGTGTATTTATCACTGAGCAGCCCGCATCTGTCATTACTCCAGTGCGGCTCAACGTCACATTACCCGTTGTATTCGGTACAGCTCCGGTCAACCTTAGTACGCTTGATGCTGTACCAGTAAATAAGCCGATCCTGTGCGAATCATGGGCTGACGCGGTTGCTGCGTTCGGATATTCGGACGACTGGGAATCATTTACCCTTTCTGAATTAATGCATTTCCATTTTAAAATTTCGAAACAATCGCCAGTCGTTTTTATTAATGTGCTGGACCCTGTGAAGCATGCAACCTCAGTCACAGCGGCTTCTTATACGTTGGTTAATGGCACGCTTACGGTTGCGGTGCAGGGGATCATTAAAACTTCTGTGCTGGTCACGTCTGATGATGGGGCGACCACATATATACTAGGCACCGATTACGCGCTTTCCTTTAACGATGCTGGTCATTTGGTGGTATCTCGTATCGCTTCCGGCGCGTTGGCATCTGGTGCAAAGGTCAAAGTTGGCTACAGCAAACTAGACAAAAGCAAAGTCACACCTGCGGATATTATCGGCGGTATGGATGTAGATACTGGCATTGCTACAGGGCTGGAATTGCTGGATCAAATTTTCCCGCTGTTCAGAATTGTGCCTGGTCTAATTGTTGCACCAGGATTTTCGCAAAACCCTGTGATCGGTGCAATTATGGTTGCAAAAGCAAATTCCTTGAATGGTGGTCATTTCAAAGCAACTGCGCTGACTGATCTTCCATCCGATTTGGTATATAGCGAAGTCGCCAAATGGAAGAAGGATAACGCTTATACAGATCCGCAGCAGATTAACACCTATCCGTTGGCTACCAAGGACAGTTTGAAATACCACATGTCTACGGTTGTGGCTGCAGCAACCGTTAAATCTGACGTTGATAATGGCGGCATCCCTTCGACTTCTCCGTCAAATACAACTGCGAATATTGATGGTACTGCTCTGTCAGACCGTGACTTTTTACTAGGTCCACAACAGGCGCAATACCTGAACGCTCAGGGCATAGTGACAGCACTTAATTTTGTTGAGGGATTTGTAGTGTGGGGTAACCGGACAGGAGTTTACCCAGATGCTAAAGACCCGCAATCTAGCTTTATCCCGGTACGCCGTATGTTCAACTGGATTGGTAATACGTTGACTCTAACCTACTGGAAGTACCTTGATGACCCAACCAATAAAAAGATGATCGAGGCAATCACTGATTCAGTGAACGTCTGGATTAATGGTCTGGTAGCTGCTGGTTACTTGCTGGGTGGACGTGTTGAATTTAACGCTTCGGAAAACCCAATAGAAAATCTGATTGATGGCAAAATGAAATTTCATGTGTACATCACCCCGCCGTCTCCGGGTCAGGATATTGATTTTGTACTGGAATACGATGCTTCTTACTTTGCATCGTTATTCGCAGCTTAAAGGAGGTTTGAACATTGGCTAAAGAGCAGATCAGTCAACGGACGATACAATATGAGGCTTACCGTAATGGTTCGGAGTATTTGGGGACTACAACCGTAGACCTTCCCGAAATCACATTGCTAGCTGAGGACGTGACGGGCGGGGGTATTAACGGTACTGTCAATACTCCGACTATGGCCCAATTCGACGCCATGTCTACTACCCTGAATTTCAGGACTCACGAAGAAAGTTATTATTCCCTTTTTGCTCAAGAGATCCACGCTATAGATCTGCGGGCAGCTATCCAGATTCAGAACCGTTTAACCGGGCAGTTGGATGTTGTGCCGTACAAGGTATCCTTTCGTGGTAATCCCAAAACAATGTCTTTGGGCAGCTTGGAACCAGGAGCGACGTCCGACAATTCTGTGGAATTTGAAGTGACCTATATCAAGATCACGCTTAATGGAGCGGTCAAAGTTGAGATTGATAAATACAACTCTGTCTGCATCATCAACGGTGTCGATTACTACGCAAAAATCCGTCAGGCGCTTGGAAATTAATCATTTCCGGGCGTTGACTCGGATTAAAATATGGAGGATTCTAATATGACTAATATCGCTAAAGAAGCAGAATTGAAACAAGTGGAGAAGGTAGAAGATACTTCACAATATACGCTTAAATTCGAAAAACCTTGGGACTTTGAAGGCGAAAAATATACGGAATTGAAATTTGATTTTAATAAAATCAATGGTCGTAAGTTGATTGCACTTACTAAAAGACTGGACCTTAATGATATGAAAACCCCCGTCAAGGCAATTAGTATGGAATTGCAAGCTGCTGTATGTGCTGAGGCTGCAGGTGTTCCGATGGAGTTGATTCTCGAACTTCCGGCCAACTATTTTTCTAAAGTGACTGTTATGGCTCAGAATTTTTTGCTGCTATAGATGCAAGTGAAGATGTTGCATCTGATATCCGGGAAATTGTACTGACTTTATCAATAGAAACCAGAAACAGCATTGATTTTTGGCTGGACCAACCGATAAGCGACCTGTCTAAATGGCAGGACGCTTTTTCTGCTTATGCAGTAAAAAAAGAAAAGGCACTAGAGGAAGCTGAAAAGGCCCGAAAGAAAGGGCGGTGATACAGTGGGACGCGAATATGATGTGGCGATGAAGCTCGCGGCTAATTTGGACCAGAGCTTTTTTGGTGCGTTTGATAAGGCGATTCAAAAAGTAGGTAGTCTAGAAAATAGCTTTAAAGAACTGAAAAATATCCAGATGCCGACCGGAGCGATCACCAACTTACAACAAGAAATTGGGCAGTTAAATACTAAGCTTCAAAGCGTAAATGCCAACCGGGTGGGGGAAAACGTCTTTAAGCCCCTAAAGGACGACATTAGGGACGTGAAGACGGAGCTTACACGGCTTCAGTCCATGCGTTTGTCTGGAGATATAACCCGTGCGCTAGAGGTTAATGTGCAGGGGCTTGAACACAAGCTCAAGGCTCTTGGACATTTGAGGATAGGCGCGAAAGTATTCGAACCTATGATGGCAGACGCAAGAGCAGTTGAGGCGCAAATACGTGTCATTCAGTCCATGCGCATCACGGGTGATATCGTCAAAGATATCCGAGAAGATTTGAAGAAGCTGGAGAATGAATTTAAAGATATCAAGCGCATAAATGGCCCGAAAGACGTTTTCCAAAACATGATTAGCGAATTGAAAATTGTCATTCCAGATCTGCGAGAAATGAAGAAGCTTCTTGCAGACATAGCCCGCATTCGCATGCCTTCAAACCAATTTGGAAACGACATCGAGGCATATGTAAGGCAGATTAAAGAACTTGAGAAGCGAATGCGAGAAATCCAGCGTATTCATGGTCCTTCGGGCGGTGGTGGCGGTGGATCTGGCGGAGATGATTCAGGGGGCGGCGGTACATTACTTGCCGCTGGTGGAGCTGGGATGATGGCGGGAGCTGCCGTGGCTGCGGGCGGCTTTTTTGCGTTTAAATATGCGGACGAATACCAGAAGGCCATGCTTCAAATTCAGGCCAGTACAGGGCAGACAGAGGCCCAGATGAAGGGCATGAAAGACATTGCCAAGAATCTGTACAATCAAAAGCTAGGTGAGGATTGGAACGATCTAGCGCTTGTTGTTGGTAAGGCTAAAAATGTCCTGAAACAGACTGGTCCAGAGCTTGAAAAATCAGCGCGAGGCGCGATTGTCCTTCGAGACACCTTCGAAAACTTGGACGTTGATGAATCTATCAAAACCGTTGATACCATGATGAAAAACTTTGGTATTACATCTGAGCAGGCTTACAATCTGCTTGCACAGGGCGCACAGAAGGGGCTGGACAAGTCCGGCGAATTACTGGACAGTGCCAATGAATATTCGGCTTACTTTGCAAAATTAGGATTCAGCGCAGAGGGTATGTTTGATATTTTTTCTGCAGGTCTGGATGCCGGGGCATTTAATCTGGACAAGGTGGGTTACACGGCTCACTATAAACTCCTCTTTTTGCTGGGACGTCTTAAGTTGATTTTAATTGGGAGATGCTATAAAAGAATTTATTATAGTATAATTTAATCAACAAGATAATCAGCAGGGAAGCTGTTTGTTGAGGGGGCATTATCCATTGTTTGATATTTACGTGATCGAGAACAGTCTAAACGGAAAAAAATATGTTGGGTATACCTCTAAAGGGTATCAAAAACGTTTTTTGGAGCATTTGAATGAGTCCATTCATGGAAGTTCAAGATACCTTTGTCGAGCCATTCGCAAATATGGAAAAGATGTTTTTACGGTTGAGAGAATCGACACCGCCGAAACTCATGAAGAGGCAACAAAAAAAGAGATTGAGTATATAAAGCAACTTAACTCGTTTGCCCATGAGAAGGGTAGTAACGGCTACAATGCTACCTTAGGAGGAGAGGGTGTTAATGGTCGTGATGTTCCTCGAAGTATTAGGCAAAAAATGAGCAAATTGAAGAAAGAGCAACAGGCATGGGTTGGCGTTAGAAATCCGAAGTATAACAAAGGTTCTCTAATAAGTGGAGAACAACACCCAATGTATGGAAAGCTCCATTCCAGTCAAACAAAATCCAAAATTAGCAGGTCTAATAAGGGCCGATTAAGTGGGATGAAAAATCCATCGGCTAAATTATTGATTTGCTATTCTCTTGAGCATAAGACTGGTGAGATATTGAAGTTTGAAAGCTTCTTTGATTTGCGAAAACATTTTGAGGAAATTGGGCTTAAACTCAATCGTAGTTCTATACTGGGAATTATGCGAGGCGATTATGGCCACAAGAGCTACCATGGACACTCATTTTACAGAGAAGATGTTACTCCAATAGAATTGTTCAAGAATATAGAAAGTAAATATCAAGCAGGCATAACCGAACCAATTGAACAAAATGATTATAGGCAAGGAAAGACTCATCCTAATGCTAAATCTGTAACGTGCTTTGCTGAAGATATTAAAATAGGATCTTTGATTAAGTTTAATTCTTGGTTTGAGCTCAAGCAAGGAATTGAAGCGATTACTCAAAAGAAGATGACATATTCAAATATGTTTAAATGTCTGACAGGAAAGTACAAGCATGTATTGGGGTATAAATTATATCGAGAAGATGAGACGGACCCTGCCACGTTTAATGCTGTTCTAAACAAGTTCAACAAACAAACAGAACCTTCAACGACTAGCCGAAAGGCGTAGAGCGCAAGCGATAGGCGTTCGAAACGGGGAGCATTCGGGCTCTCTTTTTTTATGCCTGAATGAAGATATAGTCTGGTCTGCATGGAAACATGTAGCAGTCGAAAGACGGCGTAGACGTAGCGAATCTACGTGAACATCACGGATGGAATTAAAGAATTTGGTATCCGTACTAAAGATGGTTCCAAAAGCTCGCTAGAAGCCTATAAATCCATCGGGCTCGGCGGTAAAGAAATGACAGCAGCATTCGCCAAAGGCGGGAAGACAGCACAGCAAGCATTCTTGAAAACTGTGAAAGCTATCGAAGCTGTGAAGGACCCGGTTTTGAAGAATGCTGTTTCTGTGCAGTTATTCGGTACACAAGCCGAAGATTTGGAAGCTCGCGTAATCAAGTCATATGGGAACGTCAAAAAGCAGTTCGATAAGACCAAGAACAGCATTGACGAGATGGCGAAAATCAAATACAGCAGCATGGGGGATGCCTTTAAAGGGATCGGTCGGCAGTTGTTAACGTCGATTATTATTCCTATTTCTAACCTGCTGCTGCCAGCCTTCAATAAATTTAGTAACTGGTTTAATCAAACAGGGCCGATGATTAACAAATTCTTTTCAAGCGTAGGAACTAGTTTGAGTTGGGTTAGTAAAATCATTATGAAGACTGGACAGTTACTTCAAAATACATGGGATAGTACAGGATATTATACTGCTGCGGTCGGAATAAGCAATATTGGTAAGGAAATAGGACTGAGTGAGGAGAATGCCTACAAGCTATCCGGTGCTATTACTGATATAACTGATCGACTATCCGGATTAAAACCCTATGTTGATATTCTTAAAGGATTAGGCGATGTAGCTTACAACGTGACAATTGGTACTGGTGATATATCAGGAGTACACCAAATCAATAAAGGTTTGCAGTCCATTGGATTCAGCCCGGATCAGGCTATTCAAATATCGAATAATGCGGTTGATATATTCGATAATATACGAGGCAAGGCGGAAGTATTTGTTGCAAGTCTCAAGCCGATCATGGGCGATATTAAAGGATATTTTAAAGAGGCTTTCACATTTGGGACTGATTTGGATTTTAGAGAGATTGTAGACAGTGTGAGTGATCTTCGCAAATCTATCACGCCTGTAATAGAATCTATTGCCTCTGGGATCGGCCCAGCATTGCATTCTGTCACTTCTCTGCTTGTTCCACTTATGAAGGTTGGAAAGCAAGCGTTCAATGCGATAATCCCTTTGGTTATGAAACTATCATCTTCTATTTCTTCCAAGCTTGGACCTGTGTTTACGTCAGTTTTTGGATATTTGACGAAAACTTTGTTGCCTCAGGTCAATTCTGTACTGGCTGCATGGTTGCCTAAGATCGGAGCGCTGTTTAGCAAGGTCGGTGGGCTGATTATGGCAATATACAACACAGGTATTGCGCCTGTAATTGATAGTTTGGTCGGTATATTCAAATGGGCATGGCCTGTTATCACTGCGGCTGTGACAGGTGCAATTAATATACTCAAGCCTGTTATCGGCGGAATTATTGATGTACTGGGCGGTGTAATTGACTTTTTGACAGGGGTTTTCACAGGGAATTGGGATCTGGCATGGCAGGGTATAAAAGAGGTCGCTGTCGGTATATGGGATAGTATCACAGGTGCTGTGAAAGCGGCATTTAACAATGTCATCGCAATTATCAATTCAGCCATCCAGAAAGTAAACAGTTTTAGTTTCACTATGCCCGATTTACTCGGAGGCGAGACAATAGGAAGTTTAGGAATACCTGAAATTCCAATGCTTGCAGACGGAGATATTACCAACCGTCCGTCGATCATGGGTGAGGCGGGCTGGGAAGCCGCCATTCCTATTAACAATAAGCCTAGATCCATGAATCTACTGGAAAAAACCAATAGACTCATGGGCTACAACCCAGGCGGCAACGGTGACAATCTGAATCTTAACTTTAATATTGTAATCCAAGGGAACGCGGATAAAGAAGTAGTGACGCAGGCGGTCAAAGCTGCAGAACCTTCTTTCCGTCAGCAGTATAAGCAAATGAAACGGCAAGATGCGAGGACAAGCCTATGACGAAATATACCACGATCCAGGGCGATACCTGGGACATGATTGCCTATAAAGTGTTTGGTGATGAAACGTTGATGATCCAGATTATGAACCTTAATTTGGACTACATCGACGTTTCTGTTTTTTCTGCCGGGACAGTTCTGCAACTGCCGGACGTTTCTGTGGTTGAAGAAACCGCCTCTGACTTGCCTCCGTGGAAGGTGTGAGCATGGACGATATCATTAACGCAAGACGTGCCCAGGTTGTTGTTAACTACAACGGTAAAGACATAACGAAAGAGTTGTCGGGGTATCTGCTAGATTTTACTTATACCGATGCGGAACCGGGCACGCTGGATGATTTGCAGATTAACCTGGAGGATAAGGACCGTAAATGGTCAGGCCCTTGGTCGCCAAGCGCTGGAGATAGGATAACAGCCTATATAAAGACAATCGGGTGGGATAAGCCCGGAGAGATCAAGCGACTTAATTGTGGAAGCTTCGAGGTGGATTCAATTGATTTTGCAGGGCCGCCTGATACGGTCAGCATTAAAGCAGTTTCGCTACCGGTTTCAACAAATGTTCGGCAGGAGAAAAAAACGAAGGCTTGGGAGTCTGTGACGCTCAAGTCTATTGCTGCGGAGATTGCCAAGCGTGCGGGCTTCTCACTGATGTATGAGGCTCATGGGAATCCGAAATACGACCGCCAGGATCAGACCGATGTGTCTGATTTGTCGTTCCTCAACGACCTGTGTAAACAGGAAGGCATAGCGCTAAAGGTAACAGGCAAAAAGCTTGTCCTGTTTGATGAATACGTTTATGAGCAAAAACCACCCGCGTTGACGATTGAACGCGGCGTATCGGACATTATCAGTTATGGCTTTTCATTCTCCACTCAAGACGTGGCATATGCAGGTTGCGAGGTCAGCTATCAGCCTTCCGCAAAAAAGAAGTCGCCTAAGAAAAAAGACGATAAGGATAAAACCAAGGCTGCTGCAACTACAGATGGATCTACTTCTAAGGATTCGAAAAAGAAGAAAGAGAAGTCGGAGCAGCCAAAGCCGATTAAGGTGATTTATCGTCCTCCAGGCGCTCCAAAAGATGGCCCAATACTAAAGGTGTCTCAGAGCGTTGGTTCACAGGCTGAGGCAATTAACGCGGCCCGTAAGAGCCTGCGCGAAAAGAATAAAGAGGCTGGTAAAGCTACTTTGTCTCTCATGGGGAATGTGGGCCTTGCTGCTGGGATGACCATCACTATAAAAGGGTTTGGCAGGTTTGACGGTAAGTACATTATCGTTTCCGCCACTCATGCAGTTGGTGGGTCGGGCTATACGACCAATCTGGAAATTAGGAAAGCTTTGGGGTGGTGACATGGCTGCAGATGAATTAGTAAGGATCGGCGTTGTTTCCAGCGTAGATACGGACACAGGAATGGTCCGGGTAGTCTTCCCAGACATGTCCGACATGGTTTCCCCGGAACTGCCGCTTCTAACAACCGGGACTGGTTGGGGGCTATCAAACGCGATGCCTGAGCCGGGCGACAATGTGCTGTGTGTCTTTCGTGGTGGCGGGCGGACAGATGGTTTCTGTCTTGGTGCGCTATATGATGGCAGCTATGATATGCCCGCCGATCAGTCCCAGCGCGGTATCTACTTCGAGGATGGCAGCTACGTGTATTTTGATAAAAATACAGGCTCCATAGAGATCAATGCGGTCGGAGCTGTGAACGTACAAGCGAAGGCCGTAAGCATTAAAGCGGAGTCTGTTCAAATAAATGGGGAATCCGTGACTATTCAGGCAAAGGCGGTGAGCGTCAACGCCGATACCGTGCAAATAAGCGGTAAATCATTCACTGTCGATTCACCAAAGGTCCGTATGAACAGCAATGTAACAGTTGTAGGCAAGCTTGAGGTACTTAACCAGGAGATCGGAGGGAGTTGATTATGGCAGCTAAAATAGGTAGTTTTGGGGACATTCCTTTTGTAGTTACACCGAAGGTTATACGTACATTCCGTGAGCTTACCCGGTCCAGTGCAAGTCGATGGGCTGATCATGAAATTATGCTCAGGAAACCTAAATCTCAGTTTCTTGGCCCTGGCTTAGACACCGTGACATTCACGATGTATTTTGCTGCTTGGCATGGTACGAATCCCCGCAAGGAAATGGAAAAGTTGGTGGAATGGGACCGCAAGGGCAAGGCTGGAGCGTTGACAATAGGCGGGAAGAAGTTGGGCGTTGGTCTGTGGGTTATAACAGGGCTTGAGCAGGCTTGGAGTTACGTGGATAACCGGGGGAACCTGTTAGCTGGGACCATTAACATTACGCTAAAGGAGTACGTTAAATGAGCGAGTACAATCTTACGTTATCCGGTACCCAACCAATCGACTTTGCCCCAGCTTCACGAGAGATAGAATTGCGACAAAACCTGTTTACTTTGCTTACATCATGGCGCGGATCGGTTGTTTTAAATCGACAATTTGGGTTTGATCCGTCCGCTTTGGACGAGCCGACAGAGGTCGCCAAGGCACTTATCACGTCGCAAATCTATGAGCTGGTTGGAGAGTATGAACCAAGGATTTTAATTCAGGAGATCCAATTTGTAAATCCGCAGGACGACCCCGACAACGGACGGCTAATCCCGGTCATTTACTTCGAGGAACAGGAGGTGGGTGCAGATGACTACACTGGCTGAGTTGCCGGACATTGATTTTGTTCAAGCGGATGTTAAGGCTATGCAGGATTCGCTTATTACGCTGTACGAATCAATCGCAAAGAGGCAGCTTGCCCCAGCCGATCCGCTACGTATTTTCATTGACGCGATAGCATACAAGATGCTCCAACAAGAGGTTAAATTGAATCAGGTCGCCAAGGGGCAACTACTCCGGTATGCACGCGGCACTGTGCTTGATCATTTGGGAGCCTTCGTGGAAACACCGCGTTTAGGTGCCGATTATGCCATTACCCTAATCCAGTTCACGCTGTCCACGCCACTCACGAATGTCCAGATTATCCCCGCAGGGACCCGTATAGGTCCGACTGAGGGAGACGGGACCATATATTTTTCTACTAAGGAGGCCGTTTCGGTGCCGATCGGTGATGTTGTGGTCACGGCTGCTGCAGAATGCAATGTGTCCGGTACAGAAGGAAATGGATATATCGCAGGCCAACTCACTACACTTGTCGACCCGCTGCCTTATGTAGCGTCCGTTACGAACTTGACCGAAACATCGGGCGGAGCTGCCGTGGAGGACAATGACCCATATCGCGAGCGGATTCACATTGCCCCGGAATCGTTTAGTGTAGCGGGTCCAGGTGGTGCGTATGAATATTGGGCCAAAACTGCCAGTGCATCAATAGCAGACGTACATGTGGATTCTCCGAGTCCTATGCAGGTGGTGGTTACTGTGTTGCTTGCTGGTGGGGTCATCCCCACACAAACCGTTCTTGACGAGGTGTTTGCGGCGTTGGACGACAGAAAGCGGCGACCTCTAACAGATAAGGTTACCGTCCAAGCTCCTACAGAGGTCGGTTACGATGTTGATTTGACCTACTATATCCGTAAATCAAGGGCGACAGACGTAACGAGTATTCAAAAAGGCGTAGAGGCTGCTTTATCCGAGTACAAGCTATGGCAAAAGTCGCGATTAGGCCGAGACATAAACCCATCTCAGTTAACGCATATGCTTGTTACAGCCGGAGCTTCACGACTTGACATTCGGTCACCTGCTTTCTTGGAGTTGGGTTCAAATCAAGTCGCCAAAGAAGGCACGGTTACAATGACTTTCGGAGGGATGGTCGATGATTAAACTGTCTGAATTAAGCCTGTTGGACGTGCTACCTGATAACTTACGAACCGATAAGCAGGTTCGTGATGCAGCGATGGCCCTGGACGTGAAAATGGACGAGCTGACGGCGAAGATCCAGCGTGTTAATTTGTTCGGGCGAACCGATTGGACAGACGAAGAAACCGACGAATTGGCTTGGCAGTTCCATGTAGACTACTACGACCCTACATTGCCTCTTGAGCAGCGCAGGGAGCTTGTACGTCAGTCTATCCCACTTCATCGACGCAAAGGCACACCGAGCGCTGTAGAGGACTTGGTGACCACTATATTCGGCTATGGCAAAGTAGAGGAATGGTGGGAGTATGGCGACGACCCTGGGTATTTCCAGGTTGTTGTCTCCAACCCGAAGGCTACCGAAGAACAGGCGCAGCAGTTCATCGAGGTGGTCGAATCCGTTAAGCGGAAAAGCGCCCACCTGCGCCGCGTTGTTGTTTTGGATTCGGCTAAAGGGACTCATTACTATGGTGTAGGTACACAGCAAGTGGACCTCATCAATTTAAGGCAGGTGAATTAAGTTGGCGTTTGATGGAATCGAAATTACTAATCGTGGTCGGAACCTTCTTGCAAAAGCAGAAGCCGGGCTAACCAAGATTACGTATACAAAATTTTCTGTGGGAGATGGCAAGCTGTCCGGTCAGCTCCCAACTGCACTAAAGGCACTTATTAATGAAAAAGTTTCCTTCCCGGTCAGTCGCTTAAAAATCCAATCTGAAAATGTAGTCGTGCCTGGATTCGATTTTGGTAACCAAGGCATTCCCAACGGCTTTTTCTTCCGTGAAGTAGGGTTATGGGCGACCGATCCAGATCTAGGCGAGATCCTATACGCTTATGCAAATTCCGGTGAGGGAGCCGAGTACATTGATGCTCAGAACACTTCCGCTGTATTAAAGAAGCTATTCAATTTTGAACTGACTGTAAGCAACACTGCACAGGTGACGGTGGTTGTTGACGACACTATCATTTATGCTACCCCGCAGGATGTAGCCGAGGCATTGAAAAATGCCAAGGACTACACCGACACGCAGATTGCTAATGTAAAAGTGCCGGACGCAACGACTACGGTTAAGGGTATCGTTCGGCTGAGTGAAAGTTATAGTGCTTCTTCGTCCACGACTGTACCTAACAGCAAGGCTCTTTATAATTTGTATAACATATCGCTCATAGATAAGGGAAAGCCGTTTACGAATGATTTTAATATGATGGTTGCTCAGGGTGTATGGAAGATTGATGTTTCTTCCTTCACACCTTCCACGGATCACAGTCCACCCGGAGCTTATTCTAAAGGGGTTCTATTTGTTTCAGGCGTTAACGTCACCGAGGGAATGACACTCGTCCAAAGGTATGTTGACGAGACAGGCGGCATTTTTAATCGCGTTAGAACGGCAGCGGCGACATGGACAACTTGGACTGAAATCGGGAAAAGCTGGAGAACTGAAAGAGCTATAGAAATAGGCACATCTTTTGCTACTGCTGGCCCGGCGTTCTTCGACTTCCACACGAGCGGAAAATTCAATGATTACGATTCTAGGATTATAGCTACTGGCGGTGATACTGCTGCCGGGAGGGGCAGCCTTGAGTACCTAGCAGCCGCGCATACTTTCAGTGGTTATGTGAAGCTTCCCGGCGGTACTGAGGTAAATGGTAATGCTGGCGTACTAAACGTAGTCGGGAACGATCATGTATACATCCCATTCTTTCCGAAAGGAGCTGCGGCAGGGAGAAAAGGGTATTTAGGATTTGCCAATCCGAGCGATAACGACTTCGTTATCCATAACGAAATGGGCGGCAACATAAGATTCGTTGACCAATCTGGAAGCGTTACGGTTGCGGAGCTAAAGCAATCTGTCGTTGATGGTAAGAGCGCTGTTGCTGGCGCAATCAACGGCAAGGGTGGTAATGCAAACGGTAGCAACACGTTTGCGGAACTAGCGGCAGCTATAACAAACTTGCCCGGAAAAAGATGGGCAAGAGGAACATTCAACGGTCAAAATGCTCAGGCTAGTAGCTGGGGGCAATCTATTGCGATGAATGTTGCAATTAATAATCTATCTTTCGTGGTTTCTCGTGTATTCGTGTGGGTGAAATTGACTGAATCAGATGGTTTCAGCCAAGTAGAAGGGTTTGTTACTTCTTCCCGAGAGGGTACGAATCAAGTTGTCCGTGGTTGGAGAAGTAATTCTGTCGGCATTGACACTTTACCGCCAACACTGACAAATGGTTTTAATCTGACCATCACGGGTAGCAAAATAGATGCATACGCCGGGGGGGCGCCTGTATCTAAGGTGTGGGCGTATGAATGGTGGGCATTCGAATAAAAAAAGAGAGGAAGATCATTATGAAAATCGGTTCTAAGGTTTATTGGAGAAAAGCGAGTGGAGAGGTGATATTCATCACTCCAGAGATTGAGAGCGAACATGCGCGAGAGACTACAAAAGAGGATGATATGGGCTTTTATCCGCAACTCAAAGGATTTGACCCGGCGCAGTTAGAGGTTCTGCAATTGACCTATCGCCAGTATTACGAAGACTTCCGACGTGCGAAGTCCTATATCGTTAACCCGGACACTGGAAAGATGGAATTTATCTATATTGATGGCAACGGTGGCGAGACTCCTACACCGCAAGTTCCTCTCACTGATCAAGTAAGCGACCTAAAGGCGCGTCAGGACAGTACGGAGGCCGCTTTGCTTGCTCTCATGGATACCACTACTACAACCTAACTAGGAGGTGAGGCATTATGTATACATTTCTGCTGAACATGTGGATTATGGGCAAGGTTGACGAGGAACGTCTTAACCGATACACACCTAAGTTTATTCAAGAAGCAGAGCGAAACGAGATTCTAGCAACACCGCAAAATGTTTAGCCAGCGTATCCAATAGGATGCGCTATTTTTATGCCTCCGTAGTGGTCGGGGGCTAATTTTAGGTCAGGAAACTTTTCCTGAACAGAGAGACGGGGGATACCGATGGATGACAGATTAACACAAATCATAAAAGGGGCGGCGGCGGGGTTTGGGGCGGTTGCTGGCTATCTGTTTGGAGGATTGAGTGTCATGATACATTTGCTTTTTATTCTCGTAATTGCAGACTGGCTGACGGGGTGGATAGCCGCATGGATTCGCGGAGAGTTACGCAGCCGGATAGGGTATCACGGCATAGCACGCAAAGTGGTTATTTTCTTGATCGTGGTGGTGGCCCACTTTATTGATGTGGCGTTGGGCAACCTCAACTATTTCCAAAACGCCGTTATCTTCTTTTACCTAGCTAACGAGCTACTGTCGATCATTGAAAATGTAGGCCGCATGGGTGTGCCGATGCCAGATGTATTGCGTAATGCGGTGAAAATATTCGAGTCACGTTCACAAGTACCACCTAATCCAAATATGCCAAGCAAGAAAGAAAATCAGGAAGACAGTCAAAAGCCTGCTGTTTAAGGAGGAAGTACATTGCAAACCAGAAAAAAAGGAAATGCTCAAGGGATAGATGTGTCCCATCACCAGGGCGATATAAATTTTAAAAAGGTTGCTGCAGACAGCATATCGTTTGTATTTATAAAGGCAACGCAGGGCAAGTCATTCCGCTCCAAAACGTTTCTTAAATTTGTTAAGGACGCAAAGGCCGCTGGCTTGATGATTGGGGCATATCACTATATTGACGATGCCGCAATCACGCCGGATCTTGCCCGAAAAGAGGCGGCGAACTTTGTTAGTGCGATTAAGGACGCAGGAGGCGCGTCCACGTTCGATTTGCCGCCTGTTATGGATTATGAGTCCAATAAGTCCGGTCTATCAAAAACGGCTGTTACAGCGGTCGCTAAGGCGTTCTTACAGGAGGTTGAGCGCCTTACTGGAGTACGCCCAATTGTTTATACCTATCCATCGTTTATCGGCAACTTTTCAGGACTGTCCGGTTATCCGCTATGGATTGCGCGATACCATGCCACAAAGGTTCCACCTGACGCATCTGGCTGGTCACGTTGGGACTTTTGGCAATACTCCGATGGTCAGTATGGTGGAACTCTGCCAAGCGGCACACGCAAGGTATCCGGTATTGCTGGGCCAGTCGATTTAAATGAGTATAACGGCACAGTGGACGAGCTACGGACGCGTTTCGCAAAGCGGTCAAATACATCAGAAAAAGCGGGAGCAGTTGGATCAGGCGCGTTTGTTGTTGACGGTAGGGAAGTAGGAAAGGTGCTGCTGTTTGATGGCAAGAGCTACGTACCTTTAAAGGTTTTAGCGAATGTCCTAGGTCTATCATATCACTGGGATAATGCACACAAGGAAGCTTATCTAAACGGATCCAAGCTGCAAATAGTCCAACTTGTAGTAGGAACGGCTTACGTGCAGCTTAAACCAATTGCCGATGCTTATGGGGCAGTAGTGTCTTGGGATTCAAAGAATAAAATCGCATCGTTGAAAACGAAAGGGGATAAGTAATCATGCAAACAATTATCGAAACTGTACAACCTTACGTAAATACCATTGTCACAGCCGCTGCGGGTGTGCTTACAGCGTTTATATTAGGAGGTCTGAACAAACTCAAGAATAAGGTTAACGTGTGGCTAGAAGCGCGCACAACGGCAGCACAACGTGAGGTAATCCATAAAGTAGCAGAAGAGGCATTCGCACTTGCTCAAACAGCATTTAAAGAAGTTGGAGGAGAACGTAAGCTTCAGGAGGCTTTGCAGTATGCTTCACTTACTCTTTCCAGTCAAGGTATAGTAGTATCCCAAGTAGAGCTAAAATCCGCGATTGAGAAAGCATATCTGGAGTATAAGGCTAAGACAAAGACAGTGCTGACTACCGAAGCTCAGCCAAGTGAAGAGGCGACACAGGCCGCAGCTAAAGAAGCTGTATCTGGCCTGGCTGCAAAGCTTAATGATTTCTTGGCACAGGCTACAAGAGAGGTAGCGCCAGGTGCTCTAGTTCAACCTGAACCTAAGCCTACTTCAGCGCCGATAGAAGCTGTTCAAACGCCTGTAACTACGGAGTAAGGTAAAGCAAATACCCTACCGCTTTTGCTGGTAGGGTAGCTTTTTTAATAATATATATCGTCTTCTGTTGTATCATACGACTTTTTGAAATTAATTTTTTTCTTTTTTATATATATTATTATTGCTAAAAAGGACAAGGGGATTGGAACATAGGTTCCATAGACATTTATAAGTTCTTTAGAGAAATGTGTAAAAGACAACACTATAAAAGAAACTACACAAAATAATAAATAGAATAATAAAAGGCCTACTAATAAATTTATAAATTGAAATATGTTAACTAAAAGCCCCTCTTTGTTTAGGTACCAACCAAGAAAAGAAAAAAGAGAGCCGAACAGGGCAGCAAATAACAATCTTATAATGTAACTTAGCCATACTATATCAGTATACGAACTGATATAAATCCCTAAAGCTCCTCCAACAACAGCACCAGAAATTCCAACTATTGTAGTAAGTGATAAACCGTTCATGTTTGCAGTTCCTTTCTCGAATAATCAATCTTTTTTATATCCAAAGATTACAAATGTTCTTTGATATAGTCTATCAGGCCTAGGAATATTTTTCTATATATATTTACAAAATAGTCCAATTGTATTATGCTGATAACAATACATACGGAAGCACCGTTGTGCAATCCGAAAGCATCGGTGATACCCTGCTGGCATACGCTGGTGGGGTGTTTTTCTGTTTTATAGGGGGAGGAATACAATGAGAGATAAACTTTTTAACGCAAGGGATAATTTAATGAGTTTTTACAAGAGAATCCCTAAACCTATCTTATACATTTTTTTGGGGGCTTTCTCGGTATATATTATATTTACAAGTTTTTTGTTGTTTTTTTATAATGACTGGGGGCGTAGTGGAACATTAGGAGATACATTTGGAATATTAAATGCGTTATTTTCCTCAGCTGGCACAGCAGGGGTTATTTACACACTGTATTTGCAGAATAAAACATTTGAAGTTAGTATAAAGCCATTACTAGAACTTGTGTCACAAGGCGAGGATAATGACGAGGATAATGATTCTTTCAAAGTAGCTGTTACAAATATCGGTAATGGTACTGCAATTAATATCGAAGTGGAACCTGCTAAGATCGAATTCTCTCGAAACAAACATGTTATATTCAAAGTAGTTCCGAAGGATATATTCAACTTACGATCAGGTAATTCTCATACTATTTATATAAAACCATTTAACGACTTTGGAAAAGAGCATCAATCAATCTTTCTTGCGTTATTAGATGACAGATATTCGAATATGGTTATTAAATTCTCGGTAAAGTATCAGGATGTAGACTTTAAAGAATTTAAACAAACATTTGAATTAGGGCTTGGTGACGGAAGAATTAGAATGTCTTTACATTAAGTTGAATATCGTTAAATAGCAAATCCCCGCTAACCTTAACTGGTCGGCGGGGATTGTTTTGTTTAAACTATAAACTCCGTAAACACTGGTATCCGCAAGTTGCCCGCCTTAGTCCAGTTGCGCATCTTTACGCGAGCCCTTATACGCGGCTCTACATAAACAAACTCGCGATCCTCATCGGTCTTTAACGGTGCCACGACGCCATAGAACGCCTTCTTGTGCGTTGGGCTAGCACCGTGCTCGATAATGCCGACAGGACGCAGGTTACCGCGCTCATTAGGCACTGATACGAGCCATCCAAACTCTGCTTTACGATAACCTGTTATAAATACGTCAGCATAGGACCAGTTAATGACCTTCTTCCACGCGCTATGTCGGCGGTTATAATATTTGCTGTCCTTCTTTTTTCCCGTCATACCTTCCAAGCCTAAATCCTGCATTTGTTTGAACAAGGCTTCACCTGCGCCCTCTATGAAAGGGATGATACCAAAGCGATCACTCGGTAAGGTTAGACCAGCCATAAGTTCTTTTCGCTGCATTAACGGTAATTGCTGAAGGTCTTGTCCTTTATAGTGGAGTATGTCGAAAATAACAAAAGTAACGGGGAGTGTGCCGGTTAACTGCTGGATTTTTTCTGATTTCTTGGCCATGAAACGTGTCATAATTGATTCAAAATCAACTAACCCTGTTTTAGGATCGTAACAGGCAACTTCACCGTCTAGTATAATGTCATCGTCAAAGGGAAGTAACAACTCCGGATATTGCCGGGTACAATCATTGTTGTGTCTTGTATATAAACGGATTGTGCCATTTTGCTGTGAAAATATAAGCCGATGTCCATCAATCTTTGGCTCAAATATATACTGTTGATCTGAAAATGCTGTATCTGATGTAGCAAGTAACATTGGAGAAATAAACAAATAGACCACCTCAGATTAATTATAACGCTCATTTGTGCAGTAGTGAGGCGGTAAGTATTGGAGAAGGAAAAGCCCTGCTAACCTTAATTGGTCGGCAGAGCTTCTTTGTTATTTGAAACAATTGCGGATACTTAACAATAGCGAAACAATACTTATTGCCCAGCCAGATATAGATATGGTCCATAAGATTGCATCATACATAGAGTTACCTCCTATAGAGGGGCCGAAGCCCCTTATTGATAATTGTTAGTAGCCTCCAGTTCTTGCATTTTTGAATTTACCGAGTTGTGAAACATGATGTGCCAGTTACTATTCTTAAATTCTTTGTAATCTTTCGCCGCTCCTACCTTTTCAATTGGATGGCCCAGCTCCTTCATTGCGCTTTCTAACAAAATTACATTCTGCTTTGTTGCTCTGTACTTTTTAAACATTATCATTACCTCCCTGCGTAAGGCCGCCGCCAATTGTGTATGTCAAACAGTTATGTTAAGATTGGGTGGAGATGGCGCTATACTAGCCGCCACCTCGGAAGGAATCCTTAACGTCTGCGCCCACCGCGTCGTTTATTGGTTCCTTTTTTCTTGCTCTCCTTAAACACTTTTACCAAACCGATAAAGGCAGTTATCAAGTTTGTTAGTGCTGTGGAGAGCAAGACCCAATCTATAGCTCTCAAATTCCTTTCACCCCTTTCGGAAGTTAATGTTTCACTTCCTGAATATAATATACCATATCCTACACACTATTGCAACCATTTTCGGAATATTGTATTCTGTTTATAGAAAATAATATTCCACTATCGGAATAAAAGGAAGTTGGTGTGTATATGCCGTTTTCATATAAACCGCTGTTCAAGTTGCTACTTGATAAAGACATGAAGAAAGAGGACTTGAGGCAAGCCCTGAACCTTGGAAGGAACACTATCGCCAAGATGGGAAAAGGGGAGTATGTGTCACTAGAGGTAATCGACAAGATATGTTCTTACTTTGACTGTACGCCAAACGATATAATTGAGCACATAAAAGAGCAGGAGGGATAACCTCGCTGCTCTTTTATAATGAACAAAATAAAAGCCCTCATAAAAGAGGACTTGTGGTATAATCTGGATTGTGCGACAAAACGGCTATATAGGGCGGTCGGCTAGTCTCCTGTAAAGGAGGTGATGCCCGTGGAGGTTAAGGATGCTCTGACATTAATGATGATGTTCGGCACGCTATTAGTAGCGTTGATCGGATTAATCGTTACGATTGTTATTGCGTTGAACCAAAACAAAAAGAAATAGACCGCCCTGTGCAAAGGTAAACGGTCTATTTCACTGACCAAACCACAGCCGACCGCTCTTATAGCGGTTAGTCGTGCAGGGGAGCGGTGGTAGCCGTTCCCTTTTTCTATTCTTATGTTATCATATCCATTTTATTCAGGCAATGAAATTGCCTTTGTTGCCTATAGTCAAATATTAAAACCCCGGATTGCTCCGGGGCCTGTTTTTATTTACCAATATCAATTAATTCGCGGTTACCAGCTTCCCAGCCAATTCCGCTGTCTGCTTGGAGTTTGAAGTTCTTGCTGTCCTTTGGAACCTCAAACACTACATTAGCTGTTTTGGTCAATCCTGGGTTGATTTTTGCCAAGAATAGCATGTTTCCTGAATCGTTTACGTACAGATCGGCATCTGTCATAGGCTCATACTCAAGTCCTGCAGCGTCGATAAGTTTGAACATACTTGAATCGAGTGTGCGAGCTTCCTTGTCCAAGTTCTTTATAGACAAATTAATTACAATGTATTTATCAGCAGTTTTCTTTTGTAAATATTCATTCTGGCCTATAGTATTTTTAGAGTTGGCTTTGTTGGCTTGAACAGCAAGATTGCCTACTTGTACAGCTTCGCCTATTTTAGCCATTTTCGGAGCTTCTTCTTTTTTAGGCTCAGCTTTAGGTACTGCCTTCTTCTCAGGCGTTGTTACTGCAGTGGTAGTTTTAGCAACTGCATCCGTGCTATTAGTTGAGGCTTGTTCAGTTTCGGAGCCTTTTGAATTCAATCCCCCGATAATAAATAGCACAACAATTACCCAGAACCACCACTTCTTATAAAACGGCTTCTTCAAATCGATATCCCCCTATTTAACCAATAATTTTATATAATTAGTATATATGACCTAGGAAAATATTTCTACGTATATTTACAAAATAGACCAATTCATTTAGAATTACAGGGCGTTGGTAACAGTACTTTGATATTATTTGGTTCTAATGGGCTATGATGATTATCTACATATTGGAGGAATTTCATTGAAGTTTTCAGAAAGGATAGGAAAAACACCTGTTAAGGTTGATATACAAATTGAATCAATGGACGATGATCTGAGAAAAGGATTGTGGAATTGTTTTTATCAATCATATCTTAGCCCTATTAGGCCTTTTCCCACATCAGGAACTAAATTATCTCTTTTTTTTGAATCTCTCTGGACAGATTTTTTTAAAGAAACCATTGATAAGTTGCCCGACGAATATTATGAGACTGAGGAATATTTGAAGGGGAAGTTTTTTCGAATGGAGTGGTATGAGGTCTATGACTTTTTAGAGTTTGTTTTAAAAACAAAAACTTCACTAGAAAGATTGCCTCGAATTTTTTTCAATAGTTGTAATAAGGTATTAGAAAAAGAACTGTCTGCGTACAGAATTGTTGGCACAGAAATCACCCAGATAACAGATAAAAATGAAATTCAAGAAATTGAGGAGAGCTTAGTTAATTCGGCGGTACCTCACTTAAAATCCGTCTATGTCCATTTGAGCACGGCTCTTTCTCTGCTTTCAGATAAAAAGTCTCCAGACTATAGAAATTCAATTAAAGAGTCTATTTCAGCTGTCGAGTCTATTGCTCAAATCATTTCAGGTGAACAGAAAGCTGAACTTGGAAAAACATTAAAAATCTTATCGGATAAAATTGGGCTGCATGGCGGCTTAAAGGCTGGTTTTTCTTCGATTTACGGTTACACAAGTGATGAAGGTGGTATACGTCATGCAATGTCAGAGGAAAAGGAAATATACTTTGAAGATGCAAAATACATGCTCGTTGCTTGCTCTGCTTTTATAAACTATTTGATCATGAAAGCAGAAAGGGCTGGAATCATTTAGGGATAAAAGAATCCTTATGCAAAGTTAATTGGAAAAGTTTGCAGTCTGTTTTACTTTGTGCTATATTGATTTCAATACGGTTTTATTAATTTTCTTTGCTGACAGTAGTCAAGCGAAGAGCAGTTCATTGAATGAGACATTTCCCTTAGTGGGTTAAGTCTGCCTAATAGCGGTAGTATTTCTCTTAAGTGAGTCATGGCCGCCACAGGATTAATGTAGGGTAATTAAAAAAAACGCTTTTCAATGTGCGTTATCGCACATTGGTACACAATGAGTGACGCGTTTTTATTATTATTCTACTTACACTGTGGTGGCCTTTTTGCGTTCTTATATTCTATTAAAGGAGCTGATTTTGGATGGAACCGCAAAGGAGTTAAACGCATTAGTGAGGCTGAATAATGTATGGAAGAATGGTGGCCCGTAGGAGTAAAATTCCAGTTGTAGAGAAGTAGGAAATCTACTCGGGCCTTGTTACTATCAGCCTCTCGTACATATAAAGTCACCATTATTTTAATAATGTGTTCGCGTCTTGTTCGCATTTTAGTTCTAGTTTGTAAAATACTGTGTTATACTCGACTTAACCTCTCAAACGGAAATTATTACATCTAGGAGTGATGACCTATTCAGAAAAAAGTAATCGATTTATATGAGCTGGCCGCTTATATGAAGAAAACACCAGAACACTACCTTAAATTTATTTCGGATACTACTTGTCAAACTCTCGATCCAAACGAACCTGTGCAATTATCTTTTGAATCTGTTTCTCGGAAAGGTTTTTCCCGTCAACCGCTATAGTAAATTGTTCCAAAAGCTCCTCGTCAGTCAGATCAATTTTAGAAACAAACTCCTTCACATCGGAAGATGGGAGGGGGTTTGTTATATTGTGTTTTTCTATTACATTTTTGAGTTCTTTAATAAATCGTTCTTGAGTGTCCTCACCATTCTGCTCAAAAGCCGCCATAATTGTTCTGAGTTCGTAGGCTTTATTGAACTCCTCTACAAATTCAACCTCCTCACTATTTGAATGGTTTTCTTCAGAGTTGAAATATTCATTAAAAAACCTTTCGTACTCATCACCCTTAGATGCTTGATGATATGCAGGGGACATATATAGCCCTGAATTAATTATAGCTAAGAATATATCTTCACGTAGTTCTTCGTAAAAAAATCCACCATTATCAGTGAGCACCTTTAGGATACTAGGAAGTTCTCTCGCCGCTTTGTAACGTTCTGTTGAGATTGTGACATCTTCATCATCTGTAATAACAGAAATTGAAACGCCTAGCGCGTCAGCAATAGAACGCAAAGTTTCAAGACTGGGATTGTACCGATTACCTTCGACATCCGCAAGGTAAGACCTAGACATATTTGCCTTCTTAGCTAATTCAACTTGAGTTAGCTTTTTTTGTTTTCTAAGCGTCTTAATGTTTTGACCAATAGACATGTCCAGACTCCTTCACAATAGTTTCACTTTATTCTACCTTTCGTATGTCGGTAATACAAGTTGTGAAATGACGGAAATACAAGTAAATAAGAGTAAAATGACGGCTTTACAAGTATTTTATTCGTTTTATCTCCATAATGCTTGAATATGCCCTAATTCGGAGTTAGACAGAAAGGACGGAAATACAATACAATTTGCTCATCGGAGGTGAACAACTAATGGACAAACGACTTATAGCTGCGGCCATAAAGGAAAAACGCAAGGAAATGAAAAAGCGCCAAAATGAAGTGGCTGTAGAAACTGGACTATCCCGGAATTATATTTCTGATATCGAAAATGGAAGATATATGCCGAGTGTAGGAACCTTAGTTAAGATAGCTTCGTGTCTGGAAATAGATTTAAACACGCTTCTGATGACGGAAATACAAGATAAAAACAGTGTAACCCAATAGAATGATTTTTATTCCTAAGAGAGGAAAGACCACAAATGAACCCTAATGCAATCGTGATGACACCTGAACAGTTTGCTGATTTGAAGGAAAGTCTTATTCGCGAACTAGAGCCAAAAATCAAATCTCAAGTAGAGGAAGAAAGTCGAAAACAATCAGCTTCGGTAAGCCTCAGTATATGGCCCCCTATAAGAGACGAAGCATTGCACCGTCTCAGACACTTGGTAACCTACAATCGGTATCAAGTCGTCAATGCACTATCAACAATCGTTCGTAACTCATTGGGTGTCAGTAATGTACAAGGACTGACGACAGAGCAAGCACAGGCAGCCAGAGAAATTGTCGATGCTGTTGTCTCCACAATGCTAAAGTACAGCAAACCAAAGGCTGGTGAACAGGGTGAACATACGAATTGAAACATGGCTCGGTCACAGCATCCGCTTTGTCGAGAAGGTACCGGGTGAATGGTGGGCGGTAGCGGCAGATATCACTAAAGTGCTGGGTATAAGAAACAGCCGTGATGCGGTAGGTCGTTTGCCGGATACCCAAAAGGGTGTAGCTTTAACCGACACCCTCGGCGGAAAGCAAGAAGTTGCAATTATCTCTGAAAAAGCCCTTTACCGATTGATCATGCGGTCACGCCGTAAAGAAGCTGAGGCTTTCCAAGATTGGGTTTTCGAGATAATCAAGCAGCTTCGCCACTCGACCGGACTCGAAGGCTTTCAGATCTTCCGCATGTTGGACAAGGACCACCAGAAGGAAGCAATGCAGAAACTGCGCTCCAGCCTGAAACAGCCTGTTCGGGTGGACTTTATCAAAGCCAACACGATAGCGAACAAAGCTGTCTCAAGTAAATACGGTCACCCCAAGATGATTAAGAAAGACCAAATGACGCCGGACATGCTGGTCAGCAGGCAGGAGATTCTAGAAGATACCGTTGACTTGATGGGCACCAAAGAGCGCTTTGGACTGGACATTGCGGTGAGCCAGACGATTTACGACAAGCACATTCATTAATGAGGGGAGCATGCACACATGCACAAGCCTAAAGATGAAAGGTTACGTGAGCTTTGTGAATTCTTCGGCAAAATGGAACGCCGGATGTTAGAGAATGGTCGTGTTCTGGTAGCCCTGCACGCTCGAGGCCAGTATCGCAAATACCATCGGCAGTTGGTTGGGCGGTGGACGGTATGAAGTCTCGGGAGTCAGGTGAGGTCGCTTGCTGTGCGGTATGCAGAAACGTTATGCATAAGAAGTTTTTACGCCGCTGGAACGAGCAGGACGTATGTAGGCCATGTATCGGTGAAATGACTCAGGACTACCCGGAGGGAGGTGAACACATTGCAGAATCACGAACAGCAATTATTCCTTCAATTCTATAACTTACTTGCACCAGAAGTGCAGCGGGACATTAAGCATTATCTGTTCGTGTATGACATGTACTTGGACGAGCGGGACCCGAAAGCCCGGGAAACAATGCTTGGCGAAATGAACATGCTGGAGGGCAAATACAATTTGGAGGTAACACATGGCGGAAATAAAAATAATCAGCGCTAAGGCGCACAACTTTAAAGCGCACCGTGACCTGTCAGTTAACTTTGGACGGATAACACAGATCACGGGCGACAATGCGCAAGGTAAATCCAGTATTTTGGAAGTCCTTACGTGGACATTGTACGGCACAGATACCATGGGTGGCAAGCTTGATCCTACACCTACCAACTATGAATACGATCATGTACTGTCAGAAACCCTGCTGGACATTGACGGAAAACAGGTGCTTCTAGGTCGTGGAATCGAGAAGGGAAAAACCACTTATTACATTAACGAGGTCCCGAGCAAGGCCGGAGACTTCGACGAGATTGTTAAATCTCTATTCGACAAAGACCTGTTCCTTTCCCTTTATAACCCTTCATACTTCTTTACCTTGCATTGGAGCACACAGCGGGACTTGCTTCTGCGGTACGTAACCCCTGTTTCCAACAAAGAGGTATTTACGGAAATGAGCCGGACAAGCCCGGACGAAAAGGCCAAGGACATAAAACTTAATCCACAAGCTGCCAAGCTGTCAGAGTTAGTCAAGAAACACACGCTGCTGCAGCTGGGAGAAATCCATAAGAAGAACAAGAACGACAAGGACACTGCCTATAAGCGGGCTCAGGGCCGAACAGAGGCGCTTGTCGATCAGCTCAGTAAGCTGCCACCTGCACCGGAGGATATCGAAGCGGTGAAAGCCGAGGATGCGGCGCTGCTGGAGCAAATTAAGGCGCTGGCAGACCAAACGGATCTTGCAGGAGAAACAAACCGGAAACGCACTGTTCTGAGCAGCACCATTGAGTCACTGCAACGCCAAATTGCACAGGCCAAGGATCGGTATATGAAGGTATACAACGAGCCTATCGAGGAACATTGCCCGACATGTAAACGAGAATTGGACAAGGCATCTATTGATGCTGTTACAGCTTCCAAGGAAACTCGCAAAGATGAACTACGGGCCGATCATCAAAAGCTTATCAACGAGCGCAAGGAACTAGAAACCAAACTCGCAGAGATTGAGCCAGTGGACGTATCCGAACAGACCTCACAGATTCGAGCTTTGGAATCCAAGCGAGACGCAACAGCCACTGTGATAGGAGTCCACACATCACGTCAGCGCATGCAGGACGACATCGACAAGGCCCGTGATGACGAGTTCAATACGCTTACCAGCCGGAACGACTCTATCTTTGTTCTGGACGCAATCAAGGCATTTGAAGCCAAGGAAGCCGAATTGCAGGCCGCCAAGGTGCAAAGCCTGTTCACAACTCTATCAATCTCTTTATTTAAAGAACAAAAGAATGGGGAACGCAAGCCTGACTTTGTGATCGAAAAGGATAAGAAGCCGTACCCGATCTTGTCGCTTTCCGAGTCTGTTCGTGCTGGCTTGGAACTGAGAGAAGTCCTCAGCGAACAGAGTGGGGTGATATCGCCTGTAGCGGTGGACAACACCGAAAGTACCTTCAAGATTAAAAAATCTTCCGGTCAGCTCATTCTGGTAAAGGCCGTCGAGGATGCACCTTTAGAAATTAAACAGATGGGTGGTAATGCGGAATGAAGCCACATGAACAGCTTGAGGCTGAACTATCGGCGGAAAATATGTTGAAGATACTTCCTGCTTTGCTGGGAATGTATGGGCCAGTGGCGTTTGCCACCAAAGCGTACTTCGATCAACTGGTTTCTACAGGATTCAGCGAAGCCCAAGCCCTTCATATAGTCTCCGCGCAGGGCATTACAGCACGCCTAGGAGGTGGGCAGTCTTGAAGAACGGGAAGAAGCCTACCCGCCGCCAGAAGCAAGCAATTGCACGAGCAGGCTATGACCCTGCTGATTGGCTTGTATGCAAGAACGGTCCTTTTATCCTTGAAATCATCAATAGAAAAGATGGCGAAACCAGCATTATCAGCACCGGAGAAGAACGCACTAATTAGATTATAGGAGGCCACACCAACATGGCAAATACAAACAACCAATTAACAATTTATGATTCTTACGCTTTCGGAACACTCACCCAAGAGGATGTCCAAACAGTTCATCAAACAATCGCAAAGGACTGTAATGAATCGCAATTCAGGCTCTTTATGGGGGTTGCAAAAGCAGCGGATGCCAATCCACTGATTGGGGAGATTTACCCAACAGTCTACCAAGGAAAGCTCACATGGCAATTCGGGATTGACTACCATATTCGCAAAGCAAAAGAGATGGACGGATACATGGGGTATGACGTTCAAGTTATTCATGAAAACGATGAATTTGAATATTCCATGGAACGCGCTGAGGATGGTCGTTATTATCTGTCAATCGAAAAATATAAAGGCGGATTCCCGCTTGGCAAGCCAATTGGTGGGTACGCGATGGCCTACAAAGATGGGTTCATGCCTTTCTCCGTCCTGATGGATATAGAAGAGGTTGAGCACTACAAGCGCTCTGCCATTGGGATGCAAAAAACGATGTGGACCAACAATTTCAAGGACATGTTTAAAAAGCACATGGTTAAGCGGGCATTGAAAGCAGCTTTCGGCCTTAGATTTGATGATGGTGATGGAGAGCAGGGGGATGGTCCAGCTCCATACAATCCATATGAACGCAAAGACATTACTCCAGAAACGGACAAAGCATCTGTCGTTGGTACGGGGGACAAGCAGCCGACAAGTACCGATACAGAACCGACAGTAAGCCCGCTGGACCAAGCCCGCGACGATATGAAGAAGAAATTCAGCCAACTTGGAATTACTGATCCGGCAGACATGCAGGCATACATTGCAAAACACGCCAATCCGAAGGGACCTAAGCCCACACTCCCCGAACTGAAAGGCTTGTTAAAAATCATGGACATGCACCTCGCGGAAAAAGCCGCCCAGGAGCAGGCGAATGACGAGCTCCCAGTATAACCACCAAGTTGAGATATACGTCCGCTGTGAAGACTGTCACGTTTGCGGCAATGAAATAAATCCCGGCCGGGAAGAGTACATTCGCGATTTGCGGGTGTGCCCCGGTGCTATGGCGAACTGAGGGGAGTTGGCAGAGGTGTCCGAGGACATGGAGCAAATGGACCTGTTCGACTTCTGCAGCGCTGAACCTTCTCGGCTCGCGGGTCCGGTTCTGAACGGAATGTACTATGAGCGCAGTACGGATATGTTTGTGTCCTTTGTCTTGGGACGCAGACATTACGAGGAACCAGCAAAGGGATGTCCACACCTTAAAGAGTGGCAAGAACGGATTAAGAGGGAGCGGAGCATATGAAGCAGATTACCCAAGAACACTTAACTTTTTTGAAAGAGGCAACCGAAGCTTTTGAGCAAAACGAACGCTTGGAGACTTACAGCAACAAGGAAGGAACCTTAATCGCCTTACGGTATGGATTGGATAGAGACTGCATTAAGGTGCTTGAGTTAGGAAATGAGGTTGCATTCTTCGCACAAATGATCAGTTCTTCTCCAGCCCCACGGCAATCAATACATGATTTTTCTCTTGAAATGGAACGTCAATTACAAGCCAACGATCATAGAGGTAGATGGGAGAATCGTTCGATAGAAGCTCTTGCAGGGGGAATTACCAAAAATTATGGGAGGCTGTGGAAGTGTCGGTCTCATGAGGAGTTTCGCCGCCGCTGTGCCAATATTGCCAATTTCGCAATGATGATGTACGAAAATGACCGCCGGGAAGAGGCTGAGCGCAAATGAAAGTTGATATCCTGGCATCCGGCTCAAAAGGCAACTGCATCGCGTTAACGTCGTCTGATCAAACCATCCTTATAGATGCGGGCATAGCCAAAACCAAGATCGAAAAACGGCTGCTGGACGTTGGTATACGACCTGACCACATTACGGGCATATTCATCACTCATGCTCACGGCGACCACGTTAAGGGCCTACCGATGGCAAACAAGTACCGGATTCCGGTGTGGGCCAGCGAAGGGGAATGGAAAGGCATATCGGGCGTGGACGACGAGTTGCGTCGGGTTGCTGAAACCCGCTACGGCAAATACGAAACTATCAAGTTGGGTGACACCTGGATCTATCCATTTAGAACCCATCATGATGCTTACGAGCCTGTCGGTTATGCCATTGAGGACGACAGCCGAGAACGGGCCTGCGTGCTATTCGATACCGGAAAATACGATCAGGACATGTTGAACATGATGGAGGGCAGTATTTATATCTTGATCGAAGCCAACCACGACCCCGACATGGTAGAGGTATCGGATTACCCTATCAGCATCCAATCTCGTATTCTGAGCGACCTTGGACACTTGAGTAACCAACAGACAGCAGCAGCGCTCCAGAAGCTTATACAGGGCCGTGGTGAACGTATATACCTTACGCACTTATCTAGTAAAAATAACATGCCCGCGCTGGCTGAAATGACCGTAAAGGCGGCGCTCAAGCAGGGGGGATTTATAGCAGGCACACACTATCATTTGGAGGTAGTTTCGGAATGAAAATTAAAGTTATAAAGAGATACGTGACTGACAATAAGTATCAGATTGCGCAAGGGGAAGAGTTTGAAGCCCGGAGATTTTCAACAAAGTTGCTGGATTTTAACGCTCCATTCCAAATAATTTCTGGCCCGTTTGCTGGTGAGGAAATACCGTTCAAGCTCGCTTTAGTTCTACCGGATGAGCCCCATCCTACGCAACAGCAATTCGACGCGCTTGTTAAACAGAATGGCGAGCTGCACGAACAGATTGCCGTGAGTAAAGAGAAGTTTTCCGAGATCAGTGACGCGCTGGGCGAATATGAAGGGCATATGATCCCAGCAATCCGGCAACTGGTGCAGGACAAATCCGAACTACTCCAGACGATTGAACGCCACACCGACGAGCAACTTAACAGCGAAAAGCTTCTGCAGCGTATCCGGGAGTTGGAGACAATCGCCCAGGGCCGAGATGAAATGATTAAATCCATTAAATCCGTAAGCGTTGTGATACGAGATAAGCGCAACCCTGTTGAGTTGCCTCGGGATGTAGCAAAGGCAATCGAAGGACTGCGAGAATTTGATTTTAGTAATTACGGAATTATTGCATGTGACGAATATGCAGATGAAGTTCAGGATTGGATAACGGTAATCAGAGGTTACTTGTCAGAAGTAAATATACCAGAAAATGAAATGAGCAATGGTGACAAACTCATGTTTGCTCTTATCAATGGGTATACAGTTGCTCCAGAAAAGGACGAGTTGCCAGGCCTAATTGATAGCCTAACAAGCATATGGTTCCGCGACAAGATGGAGGAAAACAACCGTCAGGATCTAAACAAAGTGATCTATGAATTCATGCGCGGTTTGGATAAAACAGCAGTTTAAGCAGGTGAAACGGAATGGCAAACCCCCAACTCGAAAATGGGTACGCGAGGATCGCCAACGAGATATTCGATAACATCGTGAAGAGACATCATAAATTCAACGGAACTCAATATGCGATTGTCCTGGCGGTCTGGCGATACACTTACGGGTTTGGGCGAAAGGACCATGAACTAGCCGTGAGTTTCATCGCTGAATATCTCGAAGGCGACCTGCGAGGCGTAAAAAAGGAATTATCTTATCTTATAGACCGTAAGGTGCTGGTTGTAACAGAGGAAGCTTATGGGTCTAAATCTCGTAAACTCGGATTCAACAAAAACTATGACCAGTGGCTTGTGGGGGACAAAACGCCCCCTAGGAAAAAACAATCTCTCGGGGGACAATCCTCCCCCTCTGAGGGGTCTAATCATACACCAAGAGGGGGGGACGATTCACCCCCCAAGAAAGAAAGTATAAATAAAAATATAAAGAAAGGTGAGATAGCCTTGCCTAGCATACATGAAGAAATCATATCTTACCTCAATTCTAAAACCGGGAAAAAGTACAGCTCCAAGGTAAAGACCAACAAGGAACTAATCAACGGAAGAATCAGCGAAGGTCGCACCATAGACGATTTTAAATACGTGATCGACACGAAATGCAGTCATTGGCTGAATGATCCGAAAATGTGCCAATACCTTCGACCAGCTACTTTGTTCCGACCTAGCAATTTTGATAATTATCTTAATCAGCAGCCAACAGAACAAGAGGGCGACAATCCTGGTCAGTTAACGAAAGAACAGCGTTTGAATTATGACGATGCCATTAGAGAGTGGGTGATGAAAGGCAATGACCCAGCAGATTTTAGATTCGACACCAATGATTGATATACAGGCCGAGCTTTCTACGCTCGGATCAGTGTTCCTCGACTCCAGCGTTATAGACGAGATCAGCTTTTTAGAGGAACGAGACTTTTCAACTACTATGCACCAATTGATCTACAAGGTTATGCGCTACTTGAACGAAAGAGATATTCCGATTGACCTTGTTACGGTTACTCAAGAGTTCATGAAATTTGGTAGGACTGAGGAAATGGGCGGGGTTAGTTATCTTGCTAAATTAGCACAGTCTTCACCTACTGCCAAGAACGCCGCTTATTACGCTAATATTGTCCGCTCTAAGGCTATTCGCAGGCGTGGAAGCGATAAAGGTGCTCAGATCATGAATCTAACTTACGGAAATTTTGAATCTGACGAAGATTACTTTTCTGCAGTAGAAGATATTATTGACGATTTGCGGCCTAGCCACGTTGCGAAAATGCGGAGCATGCGAGAATCGCGGGACAGATATTTTGAACACATTGAGAGCAGCCCGGAAAAGCTCAAGACAGGCTATTTCAAACAGTTTGATAGTTGGTCCCAGTTATGGCGAGGGTGGTTATATATCATCGCTGGAAGACCCAGCGTAGGAAAAACAGCAAAGGCCCTACAGCTTGCCCACGGAATAGCAGTCATGAACCCTGACGCTGGCCCTGTCCTCATTTTCTCTCAAGAAATGGACGAGAACGAGCTAAAAGACCGGATCGTGGCTATGGTTGCCGAAATAAATTATCCGCGCTTAATAAATAAAGGTGGTCCCGAAGGATTTACCAATGAGGAATGGACAAAAATTTACGATGCTTATAGGAAAATTGAACTTCTCAATATTTTTGTTCAGGATTCTGCTGGAGTAACCATTGATGAAATCAGATCCACCGTAAAACAGTTCAAAAAGAAGTACGGGAAAATAGCTGCGGTAATTGTGGATTATCTACAAATCATGGAGATACCACAAAAACGATCAGAAACCCGAGCGCAGGCAATCGGTAACGTGACTCGCACAGCTAAAAGCCTTGCACGTCGTCATAAATTTGTGTTCATTATGCTGTCGCAGCTTGATCGGGCCGTCGATGATGAAGAACCAAAATTAAAGCATTTGAAGGAATCCGGCTCTATTGAACAAGACGCCGATGTAGTTGAATTCCTTTACCATGATGTGAAAAATCAGTCTGATCCGACTAAAAAGATTATAGATTCCATCTTTGCAAAGGGTCGAAATGTTGGGACTAATAGATTCCGGTATGAATTCAAATGGTGGCATCAACGTTATGTGGAATTGCAGAAGAGAGAGACGGTGAAAGACAATGGCGGCAAGGGTTCCCGAACGAATCGAAAATGACGAGCAGTATAACGAAGTGCTGGCACGGATCGTAAAGGGGGCCGAGACACTTGACCACCCGCTTACTTCTCCAGAAAGTCGTGAAAAGCTTATGCCACTCTATGACTCTCTTGTAGAAGTGGCGCGCAAGTATCGCACTGGGGGCGCAGCAGCCTTCGATATACCTGCCGAAAAGGATGAACCGACCAACACACCTGCCGAACCGGAACAGGCTCCAGAAACGCCACCAGAGCCGCCAAAAGCTATGCCGAATCTATCAGGATGGTTGGACTAATTTAATAGGGAGAGGATGAACGGTATGCCTTACGAACCGAATGAAATGTATGATTATGACCACGATTTTTACGATGAACCAAGTGAATTCGAACAGAAGCTGGAAGAACTCAAGGGATTCCTCATGGACAGTGTGAAAAAGGAACATCAGGAAAATGTACAACAACTAATCAAACAGAACAAAGCACTACAGGAAGTGCAGAGGAATCTTGAGGATGTCAAGCGAGAATACAACCAAAAGTGTGTCGAACTTGATATGCGGAAACGCGAGCTTGTGTACGAGGTCAGAAAAGAAAGATTAGCTGAATTGATGAGTGACTTTCGAGTTGAATTATTCAAAGCTTCCTCAACTCGCGAATTAGGTGAAAAATGTAATGAATGTAACGAAAACAGATATATAAACTTCAAGTCTCCGCAAGGTAATGACATGACGGAAAGATGCACTTGTGCAGTGGGACGGACCGTATACAAACCTACCGCGCATGTGTGCTCCAGCTTTGAGAATAGAAGCGGAAAATTCATTGCATGGTACAAAGAGTATGAAGATGTGGACGGAATGAGGCTCGAAGAATTGAGCTTTTCAGATGCACCGCGCCTTATCTATAACGGTGAGAAATTCGAGGATATCAAAGAACGTTATTTCACAGTTTATTTTAAAACCGAAGAAGAGTGCCAAGCATATTGCAACTGGCTTACTGAACAGGAGGCCAAGGCATGAGCGAACAATTCATAGTTTTCGCAATTCCGGTGATGGATTACCCAGTGCAGGGCTACCAGCCGGGAGACATGCGGGTCAAGATGCAAGAGGAAGTTAATGAGCTGATCGAGGAAGTAGAGTTCAAGGATTACGACCAACGCCGGACGCTAGGTGAACTCTTCGATGTACTGCAGGTGACGGTAGGGTTGATCCGACAACAGGCGCGTGAAACTCTACCGCCTGGAGAAGCTACCAAGGTCCTGCAAAACGTGATTGCCCGAGCCAACCAGGACCACCTGTACAAGATCGGCGAGTATGGGCGGCAGCGTAGTTGGGAGGCGGCGAGGTCATGACACGGTTTGTTGGGATCGACCCGGCGACCAAAACCGGATTCGTTGCTTTGGATATTGACGGAAATGTGCTGGTGCAGACGGAGTTAAAAGGCAAGGGCCCCAAGGTGCCAGGGGGAATATCCACAAAAGAGCTTGTATCCTTGGAAAATCAGCTTTTTCAGCTCCTTCAATCAGGCGATGAAATAGCAATTGAGCAGCCCGCCATGGGTACGCAAATGGGCGTGACAACCGGGATGATACATGGTGGACTCAGGTCTATGATCTATCGAAAAAATTTGACTCACAACGATGTTAACCCGGGGTGGACAAAGAAATATGTTGGCGTTACTGGTTGGACAGGTGAGCCAGGCAGCAAGCGGAGGCTTAAAGATAAGGAGAAAAAGAAGGCTATCGGTGACGCTGTGAAGGCAATGTCTGGTTACACCCACAAAAGCGACAACGTAGTGGACGCATACATCATTGCCCGCATAGCACTCAACCTGTACCGCATGCGCGAATACATGCCGCTGCTGGACAATGAGCCATATCAAATCGAAGTCATTGAATCTATCTTAAATAAGGCATAACACCCGGGGCTATTGGGTCCTGCGGCGGGCAGCTGCGCCCAAAAACGGTCAGAGAGGGGATTTTCATGGGTACACCCGTACCAAATCAGAGGAATGAGTTGTCTTCGCAGGGTCAGGGTGACGTTAAAACGTACACGCTCAGCCCGGAAGAACTAGCGGAGATTGTCGGCAAGCCAATACCAAAATCTCATACAAAGCCGCTGACGTTTCGAGCCAAAACACCGAGTAATAAGGAGGGGAAACCCACATGAAAATATCAAAAGAAAAACAGGGAAAAATGATTCTTGAATTTGGACGCGGCCGACTTTTCACAGATTATACTGACGAGGAAATTTTCCAACTTGGCATGTGTAAAGCTCTTGAAATCTTGAACATTGAAATCGAGGAAATCAAGGAACCGTGAGGGTAACAGCCCTCCATAAGGGGGAGAGACACATTAACCGGATAGATGCAGTTTTGGCAATTGGCGATCTGTTGGATCAAAAGTGTTCAGGTTGCCGAATACGGGCCGAATTTAATCGGAAATACGGCAGTGTCACATCCAAGTTGGATAAGCATTGCAAAATCAATTGTCCTGTAGGTCGCCAATTACAAGACTATGGAAAGCAACTCGGCAGAAAGGGCGATGAACATGGAACGGATTATCTACGTCGCCGGGGTAAACCGGAAGCATCTGGCAGAGCAGGCCAGCAGCGTACCGTACTGGCTCCTGAGTGCGACCCTGCTGCGAAAGTACCCCAGTTGGCTTGAGCCATACATGCGGAATCGGGCGGTGATATGGGACCCTGGGACGTTTACCGAGGATTGCATATCGTATCAAGGCTATCGGGCCTATATCGACCGTCACGCGAAGTCAAAGCACATGTACATGCAGTATGACGAAATCGGAAATCCAGAAGCTACAGCATGGTATTTGCAGGATATGCGGCGGCGTGGATACAATCCGGTACCCATTTTGCAACCCGGGGGAGATACGAGGTTACTGCAAACGGAACAACTGTTATTCATCGGCGGGACCGTGCGAATGTCTGAGGAAGAACGCATTCGTTACCTTGATGGCTTGCTGTGCGGCCCTGTCAGAGCTCGCGTGCATCTGTTAGGAATGATGCTGCCCAAATGGTTTGCCCCGTACAACGCTGCTGTACAGGGAGACAATACAAGCTGGATTCCCAGGAGCGAATGGAATCGGCGCAAAACTGTAGCGTATTGGATGCGGGAATACGGCAAGCAGTGGATACCACCTGAGCCAAGACGTTCGGTGCAACTGACACTATTTTAAGGGGGATACACCCCCTACTACCTATACCAAAGGAGAGGAACCTTGAATGATTCCAAAGATCAACCAGCAGAAACAAACATATAAGGGGATTGAGCTGGTGTGCATCCAGCGAAATTATTTAGACAGGAAAGCCAAACGCTACACGCTTGGGGGCACCAATCAGAACGTATGGATACCAAATAAACATCTTGAAGCTGATGGCACTATCAAAGCTGGCGAAAATCTTGATTACGTATTCTGGAAGGCACAACGCCAACTTGAACTTGCTGGATATACAGAACAGATTATTGGGATAAAAAGAAGATCAACTTCTACCCCCTATAAGGAGAGTGAATAGATATGTTACCTAAACAAGAAACGCCAGGAAGATTCGTTATTCAGGACGTTCAGAATAATAAATATCTACAGCACGATGGGAGCGATTTAGACCATCCATATGAAGACGTAGACAGCACAGATAAAGCTACGGTATGGGGCACGTTGGAACACGTCTCATACGTCCTGTGGTGGTACGTGGACATGCATAGATCTTACAGAATTATAAATTTAGATACGGGTGATCGATTTGTTAAAAACAAAGCACGGGGCATACCGCATGTGATGCCGGAGCCATATAACCCGGAGCTGCTACAGCCCCAAGGAGGCGGTAAAGGTGAGTGAACGGACAATTAATTTGCCGGATGGGCTGGAACCTATGTCAGAAGAAGATTTGCAAACTATTTGGAATAAAGCCGATGATGCTCGGGGTGACCAAGCTAATCTGAGTGATGATGTGTTTGATTTGGTCAACGCTCTTGAAGCTGCTTATGCACAAATAGACTCACTCCAGCAGCAGCTTGCAGAGAGGGACCGGACAATAGCTGTGCTTGAACTCGAATCAAAAGGTCATAAGGCACTTAAAGGGTATGCAAAAATTCTATTATCTTTCATAGAACCTGACGGTACACCTGTAGATAGCTATCGCTTTCGAGAAATTGCCAAGGAACTGCGAACTACGGTTACAGCATTAGATGAGTAACCACCATATCAGGGAGGTAAACGGAATGGTCAAACGTCAGCACCGCTCAGGCGGTCAGAACAAAGAGCAACGCGGCCCCAAAGTTCCTGGTCCAGATGGTTACGATGCTCCTTCAATAGGGCCGGATCTACTATTAAATAGCTTGCAGGCACCTTTACCCAAAGAGACAGTCAAGGAGATTCGTAGATTAGACCGTGCTGGCGTACCTCGTTCGCGCATCGCCAAGCTTACGGGATTGTCGAAGCTGCGTGTTGTCCATGAACTGGCGATGATGGGCGTGGTAAACCCTGATCCAGCTAACAAGTACGCTCATAAGAGCAAGCCAAAGGGGTGACCGTCAAGTATGTGGTTTAAGATCCTGCTGGGCTCAATTCTAGTAATCTCTTTCCTCGGAACAGTAGCTGAGGGAGATAAGAATAAAGAGTCCGCCCGCAACATGGCCTGTATCTGTGTTGCATCTATATTAGCGTTGTCAATACTGTTTGTTTTCTATAAATAACAAATAAAACAACTGAGAGGGGAAATTAAAATGTCTATTCAAGTAAAAGCAAATTTCAATAAGCAAACCAAGGATTCAAAAAAGGAGCTAGTTCAGTTTCATGTAAAGGGTGATGACGAGTTTAAGCCGGAGCTCAATACGCTGACCCGTGAGGTGGTTGAACTCAGTATAGAAGGTGTTGAACAGAAGATCACAGCAGAGTTCAGCAAGAGCACGAAGGACTCTAAAAAGACGGTTCTGGAGTTCATCGTGAAGGGTGGGACTTCTTCTGCTCAGTCGTTCGAGTTCTATAAAAAGGCAGGTTCAGATGTGGTCCTGAATATCGTGGCTTCTCAGATGACCATGGAGGAATTTCAGAAAGAGCAGAAGGAATATCGAGAAGGCGTTAAAGGGACAATTGCTCAAGACGGTACAGTCACTATGAAACGTGAAGATGATCCGAACCAGGCTGAATTGCCGCTGGATGAAGAAGAAGCCGCAGCCGCTGAGATTGCCGCAAGTGCTGCAGGCGGAGAAAACCCGGACGACGATTTGCCTTTCTAAGCAAACCGCACTTATACGCTCCCCGGCTTCGGTCGGGGGATTTACTTAATACAGCATGAGGTGAATACCAAGTGGGGAAACAATCATTTGAGGATTTTGAACTGCAAGAACTTGACCCTAAAAAAACAAAATCAGCAGTGGAAGGTGTTCTTCATAAATATAGAATGTACCGTTACCTGTTGTCTGAGGAAACAGAGGAAAGAGAGGCCAGCATAACCGCATCATACAGTGATATGCCACGCAGCAGCCCAACTAATGTGACAAGCGATCAAACGGCAAGTATAGCTACTCATAATGTGGATGCACAAGCATTCCGGCGTTCTTTTGTCGACAGAGTTGATCGGGCCGTGAACGCATTACCCAAGATGGAAAAGTTCCTAATACAGAAGCGGTATATGAGTAAAAATGCCGAGTATATAACGGATGGACACGTTTATAACTTTGAGTTTCAGCCGCCGTGTAACAAAGACACGTACGGGAAGATACGCAGGAAAGCATTCTATAGATTAATACTCAAACTGGATGATCTAAAAATATTACGTATTTCAGAAATTTTTAATCCCGAATGAAGGACAAGCCTCAGTGAATATATTGAGGGAGAAGGAGGGGATGGACATGGAGTGCCAGCAGGCGGACACGCGTACTTGTGAAGACAGCGACGAAAAAATCATCTTAGGGCACATACAGGGAAAGCATGGACTAATTACAATAAAGGCCCCTAATAAAGAACCTTCCCCGAATGATCTAAAAGAGATATACACAGCAGTTGCAACAGCCATGATTCACACTATAAAAACACAGAAAGCCCCTGATGCATAGGGGCTTTTCTTTTGTTATTTATTTGGTTTTATGATGTAACAATCTACGAACTGATCGTGGCTCACACCAATGAATCCGAGTATAAAAGCTTTATTGCAAACA
>RCUF01000072.1_pt1 | contig 68936 bp, 59 predicted proteins | sample 2166311 | NCBI WGS metagenome assembly RCUF01 (sample SAMN09932608, study PRJNA488358) | compost metagenome | feature: garden; material: soil; isolation source: compost soil in 4-hydroxybenzonitrile-enriched culture | place: Germany: Experimental Botanical Garden Goettingen | collected 2016-01-27
TGCCGCATTCCATGACTACTTAAAAAAACTGCATTTTATACGAAAATAAAGAGTATGCCACAAGTAATCGTGATTAGGCTCGTGTTAAACAGAAGCATCATGGGCTACAGTTGGGCGTTTTCAGCCTATCTCAGCACTTCGGTAGCAATAAAGGAAAAAAGTTCCCCTATTCCATCAGGATTCGCTCAAGATCATAAAATAAAGGAACTGCTAAGAAGCGGGGGTGTCCCAAAAGTCATCGCAGATGACTGAGGAACACCCTCTTTGTTTATGCCTTAGCCGAATCTATCGGAGTTATTGCTGTACGTGGAGTGTGGATCTTGCTTAACCAGCTTCTACGCCATTTCATTTGCATCACAAATATTAGAATAAATGATCCTCCAGCAATGAGACTTAAAATGATGAACCCTGGAGTGTATGATCCGGTTAACTGATACAATCTCCCAAGAATCAATGGTAGAGCATATCCTCCCAAACCTCCGGCTGCTCCGACTATGCCAGTGACAAGACCGATCTCGCCACCAAAGCGCTGCGGTACAAGCTGGAATACGGAGCCATTTCCTGCGCCAAGGCACATCATTCCAATAAACAATAGGGCTACGACAACAATAAGCGGAGGCAAGAAGGATACACTAGCCAGCATGATCGCTGCTCCAGCGTAAAGAATCATCAGCATTCGTGTTCCGCCGATCCGATCCGCTAGAAATCCCCCAACAGGGCGGAAAAAGCTGCCTGATATGACACAGAGTGTCGTGATGTCTGCCGCCATAATTGGTGAAAGACCATATTGGGTATTGAAAAAAATCGTTAAGTAGTTAGCCAGACCAACGAATCCGCCGAAGGTTACACAATACAATGCACAGAATACCCATGCGTCACGCTGCTTGATAACGTTGCTGTATTCGGACAATGTTTTTTTCGTGGGCCGATTTGGGCTGTTATGTGCAAACAAAGAGAAGTAGATGAAGACGATGACAATTGGAATGATCGCAAGTCCAAATACAATTTCCCAGCTGCCAAAATGTTGGGCGATCCTGTTGGCGAACAATGTAGCTAATACAGTGCCGCTATTGCCAGCTCCAGCAATACCCATTGCCAAGCCTTGATGTTCCTTGGGATACCATTGACCTGCCAGAGGAAGAGCAGCAGCAAAGGAGGCCCCGGCAATCCCAAGTAGTAGAGCGACAATATACAATTGGTTCAGCGAATCTACCCATAACCAGCCTAACAGCAGAGGAATTAATGTACTTAACATCCCGATTTGTGCGGTCAGCTTAGGTCCGATCCGGTCAGCGAGAAAACCGAGAACAAGTCGTAGAATAGATCCCCCTAAAATCGGCAACGCAACTAGATTCGCCTTTTGTACCGGGCTCATCGGGAAGTCTGCGGCAATAACAACCGCAAGCGGTCCGAGCATTCCCCAAATCATAAAGCTGATGTCAAAGTACAAAAATGCTCCAAACAGTGAGGGCTTATGCCCGCTTTGCCAAAAACTTTTTTTCTCCATCTTAATCACTCCTAATCCGATTTACATTCTTTTTCATCTGATAAGGCAGAAAAGGCCGCAATACGCCCTGTGAAAGAACGATTTGCGGCCACATTGCCCCAATTACAGCACACGTCTTTGTGTATCTGTAAGATTATCTATCACAACATTGTGATTTTGATTCAAATTATAGATAATCTATGAATTTAATGTCAATATAAATAACATAAATTTTCAAAAAAATAATTTTATCTAAAAATCGTTTCTTTTGTGTTAACTATATTGACATTAATTATAGGATCGACTAATCTGAACTTAATTAAATCCAGCACAACGGTGTGCTGAACAAGAAGGCAACGGCGCCCTTTTCATTTGTATATGGAAAGGGCTTGTTATGTTTTTTTAGACCTAGATAGACAGGGCGGTGGAGCTCGTGGAGAGAAGAAAATTACTACTCATCGGCAATGGGATGTCAGGAATTAGATGCATAGAGGAAATTATCAAGCTTGATCCGGATTTATTTGATATTACGGTGATCGGCTCTGAACCAAGGCCAAACTACAATCGGATTCTTTTATCTAAAGTACTGCAAGGAGAACATTCCTTCCAAGAGATTATATTAAATGATTGGAACTGGTACGAGGAGCATGGGATCACTTTGCTGGCTGGTGAGATCGTTCGGCATATTGATACGAAGGCACGTTATGTCGATACAGTGTCAGGTATACGTAAGAGATATGATGTATTGATCATTGCTACAGGTTCTGCACCATTTATTCCACCAATCCCTGGAACGAATATCGAAGGAGTCATATCTTTTCGTACATTGGATGACTGCAACAGGATGACAGAGTTGTCGAGAAGTTATTCCAGGGCTGCTGTTATTGGTGGTGGATTATTAGGTCTTGAGGCTGCCCGGGGACTTCTTCATCTCGGTATGGAGACTGAGGTTATTCATAATGCACCCTATATTATGAATCGTCAGCTAGATCCTATTTCCGCCCGAATGCTGCAGCGAGAATTAGAGAAACAGGGGATGAGATTTCACCTTTCAAAAAATACAACAAAGATCGCCGGGCGAACAAGAGTCCAAAGCCTGCGATTTTCGGATGGAACCCAGCTTGATGCAGATGTGGTTATCATAGCAGTTGGAATTCGGCCAAGCATAGAATTAGCACAGAAATGCGGGCTGCACACTAATCGGGCTATTGTAGTAGATGACTTCATGCGGACGAGTGCGCCGGATGTCTATGCAGTAGGTGAGTGCGCTGAACATCGCGGTATAAGCTATGGATTGGTTGCACCTTTATATGAGCAAGGAAAAGTTCTCGCCAGAGCGATTTGTGGACTGGAGTCAGAGCCTTACAATGGTTCGATTCCGTACTCGCAGCTAAAGGTATCCGGTGTTGATGTTTTTTCTGCTGGAGAGATTACAGGTGATGATAGTAACATAGCATACCAAAATTATGATGCCATTCAGGGTATCTACAAAAAGGTGATGATGGGCGAAGGGAAAGTAACAGGGGCAATTCTGTTCGGGGATACATCAGAAGGAACCACACTGTTAGGTTTGGTGAAAAAAGGAGCCTCAGTTGCAGAGTTAATTCCTGATGAGGCAGACAGCAACGATAATGCAAGCGCGGCAGACAAAGCGGCTGCAACGCTGCCTGATCAGGAGACAGTGTGTGCCTGTAACGGAGTTAGCAAGCATGACATTATGACGACCATTGCAGAGCATGGTTTGAATAACGCAGATGAAGTAAAGGCCAAAACGAAGGCTTCCGGTTCCTGTGGTGGCTGCCGTCCGATGGTAGAAGCTCTGGTTCATTTTACATTGAGGGGAAGTAATGCCAAACGGGAAATCACAAATTCGGAATCAACTATAACGGCAAAGTCAGCTGCGCTACCGGTGTGTGATTGTACTGATTTAAGCCATGAGTTGTTAAAAAAAGAAGTTCAGCAATTATCACCCTCCTTTAATGTTAACCGTGGTCACGCTGAAATAATTAATCTGATGAATTATCTGGGCTGGAATAAAGAGACCGGGTGTATCCTATGTCGTACGAGCATCCGCTATTATTTGGAGTTGTTGGGCTTAGGCGCTGATAGGGAAATAGATTCTTATTCACTGCTTGAGGAGCCTTTGTATCGAGGGGTTCGAGTCATAACTGGGGAACTGGATGGTACTGGAGGGAGTGTTGTACAAGAGAACTTATACAGGATTGCACAAAGATTGAGATCGGAATGGGAGTATGTATCATTGCCATATCCTCTCCAAGCGGCAGTTACACAAAGTACTGATTCTACTGTGAGTGTGTTAGTTCAGGGGATAGGAATTTGCAGCTCACCTGTGGGCTTTGAGGTCTATCTAGGTGGACATGCAAAGCATCCTGTTTGCGAGGGACATCTAATGGGTGTAGCTGAAGACATAGAAGAAGCCATTCGATTAGCGACAGCTTGTCTTCAGTGGTATCGCCAAACTGCAACGTACGAGGAGCCGCTGTGGAACTGGGTGAAACGGGTAGGTGTCATATCGATTCGAGAAAATGTGCTGAGGGAGAGTATGGTCTGTTAATCCCTATAGATAGAAGGAGAGGTGAATGATTATGAAGCAAGCAGTGGAGACACAATGTCCTTTTTGCAGTGTGCAATGCAAGATGACGGTTCAACAAATAGGGGAGCAACATGACAACGGCGATCAGCGCCGGGCAATGTTTGATGTTCAGGGGGCTCCAAATGCGGCCTCGGAGGGCAGGGTTTGTGTCAAGGGCATGAACGCGCATCAGCATAGTGAACATTCGCAGCGTTTGTTAAGCCCGATGATTCGTGTAAATGGTGAATTGACACCTTGTTCTTGGGATGAAGCGCTCGCTTGCATTAGTCAAAAGTTTACCGCAATCTCTGAGCAATATGGCCATGATGCGATAGGGGCATACGGCGGCGGCTCACTTACGAATGAAACAGCTTATTTGCTTGGAAAATTTGCTAGAGTAGCACTTGGCTCCAAGTATATCGACTATAACGGACGGTTCTGCATGTCAGCAGCGGCATCCGCAGGCAGCAAGACTTTCGGTATGGATCGCGGACTGACGTTTAGACTTGCGGATATCCCGCTTGCGGGGTGCATCATTCTGGCAGGCACGAACATAGCGGAATGTCAGCCGACCTTGCTGCCTTATTTTAATCAGGCCAAACAAAATGGCGCAAAAATTATCGTCATTGATCCAAGAAAAACGGCCACGGCAGCAATTGCTGATCTGCATTTACCGATCAGACCGGGAAGTGATACTCTGCTTGCGGACACGATGCTTAAGATTATGATGGATGCAGGATTGGTTGACGATGGGTTTATTCAGTCTAGAACAAATGGTTACGACGAACTGAAGTTGTATATTTCTGGCATCAATTTGGAGGAAGCAGCGACTAGTTGCGGAATAGATCTAGAGCTGATTCGAGAGGCAGCCTTGACCTTTGGTCATGCAGATACCGGAATGATTTTAACGGCAAGAGGTGTAGAGCAGCAGACAGACGGGCATCTTGCGGTACGTCATTTTATTAACATCGTGCTGGCAACGGGGAAAATAGGAAGAGACGGCTGTGGTTATGGTGCGGTAACTGGACAAGGCAACGGCCAGGGCGGAAGGGAGCATGGTCAAAAAGCGGATCAGCTTCCAGGGTATAGATCGATTGAAAATGAGGAGGATCGTGCTTATGTTGCTTCAGTATGGGGCATCGAGCCCTCCAGCATACCGGGAAAAGGAGTCTCTGCCTACGAAATGATGGAGCTTGTACATCAGGGAGAAATTAAATCACTTTTAGTGATGGGTTCGAATCCGATTGTCTCCAATCCGAACGCACATTTAGTGGAAGAGGGCTTGCAGAAGCTTCATTTTCTCGTTGTAGCGGATATGTTCATGTCGGAAACTGCACGGCTCGCACACCTTGTTCTGCCAGTAACCTCTTACATGGAAAATGAGGGGACATTAACGAATCTGGAGGGACGCGTTCTTTTACGTGAAGCGGGACGACCGCCATTAGGAGAAGCTCGCCATGATTGGATGATTCTCTGCTCGATTGCCGGTTTACTAGGTAAGGAGCAGTATTTTAAATATAATAGTCCGGAAGAAATATTCGATGAGCTGCGGCTGGCGAGCAAGGGTGGTATTGCGGATTATTATGGAATTACTTATGAACGGCTGCGTAAAGAAGGAGGAGTGTACTGGCCGTGCGTTTCACTTGACGACTCCGGATCAGGCTTGTTGTTTCGCGATTCATTCGCCCATACGGATGGTAAGGCTGTATTTTCTGTGATAGAAAGTTCTGGCTGGAATGGTGTCTCCGAACAATATCCGCTTATTTTAACTAACGGCCGAGTTTTGTATCACTACTTAACAGGGGTGCAAACCCGAAGAAGTCCGTCTTTAGCTGCACGAGAGCTTGAAAATTTTGTTGAGATTCACCCACGGACAGCGCAGCGATATAGGATTCAGGATGGAGAATGGGTGGAGGTGGAGTCGCCTCACGGCAGATTTATTGTGCGCAGCCGAGTGAAGGAGCATATTCGGGAAGATACCCTGTTCGTACCGATGCATTGGGGCGGAATTCAAAATGTGAACCGAGCTACAAGACCGGATTTGGACCCTTTTTGCAAGATGCCCGGGTTCAAGACGTCTGCCGTTAGAATTAGACCGCTTCGGTTACAGTAAAATAGAGATATGTTACAATCAAATATACAACAAAGGAGGGAGCAATATGGAAAGAATAGAGTCTCTGGAACAATTTCAAACCATCATTAATGAGGATCAATACTCGGTTATGAAATTCGATACAACATGGTGTCCGGATTGCAAAAATCTGGATCGTTTCATCGGCCCCATTGTAGAGGAAAACGACGATAAAAGCTTTTTTGCAGTAGACGCCGAGAAATTTGAGGATCTTGCAAGCAAATATGAAGTGCGTGGAATTCCAAGCTTATTGGTGTTCAAAAATGGTGAAAAGCTGGCCCATTTGCATAGCAAATTTGCAAAAACGCCAACTCAAATCAGAGAATACTTAGATACTTTAAAGTAAGGTAGGTAGGAATAAGGGAAAACACTTCCCTTATTCCTTTTTATGTGATTTCCGCTATTTTGTACTTATTGCTGCTTCTTTTTTGCCGAATAAGGTAACAATCCAAAATCCTGCAGTAATCACACACGGATATAAAATGGCCCAGCCAGTAAAAGGAAATACAAATGCTGTACATAACAAGGAGATTAAGCTTATTGAGACTCCCCATTTACTGTCTCGCAAGAGTCGGACTCCTGCGGCGCAGCCAAAGAGGTAGGTCAGAATAAACGAAGCGTTGGGCAGCTGAATGATTGTAGTTAAGGAAACAACCTTGCTTCCGTAAAGCAATAATACCAGGATAAAGCAGATCGACAGGAAGATGAGAGCTCCAACAGGTGTATGATAACGCTTGGATAAGATCCCCATCCATTTTGGCGCATCTCCTTGTCTGGATAATGAATATGCCACTCGGGAAGCAGCCCCTATATACGCAATGATTGTAGCTGTGCAAATGAGCATACCTGTTATGCCTATAATAAGAGCTCCAATACGCCCAAGGGGTTCATTAATAATCCAAATCAGAGCCGAGTCAGAACCGGTTTTTAAATAGCTTTGTGTGCCTACTGTAGCTAACGCAACGAGAAAATATAACGTGCCTACAATTACTGCAGCTATACTTACTCCTTTAATCGCAGCCCTCTGAGGATCTTCGAATTCTTCAGACAGATGCGAGACCGCCTCCCATCCAATAAAGCACCAGAATAATAAAGCGCCTGCTCGGCCGACACTCATCCATCCATTAGGCATAAAAGGAGTGAAGTGGGATGCCTGCATTTGAGGAAGTGCGGCAGCAAAGATAAATAAAAGTACAGCAACGATAGATATGACGACAGCAATTTGAATACGGCCAATAAGCTTCATACCGACAATATTCATGAACAGACCTATGAGTAAGATGAGAGTGGCTAACGCAATGCGCATATTCTCTCCCAAGCCCAATGCGGACGTCAAATACCCTGCTCCGGTTAAGGCAGCTACTGGTGCGCCAAAAGGAACGGACATGAGAAAAAACCAGCCAACCAGTGATCCGATTCGAGCTCCGAAGGCTAAAGTTACGAAATGGGAGACACCGCCTGCGCTCGGATACCTGGCTGATAAAAGTCCCATAGATAAGGCCATAGGTAAAATGAATAAAGCCATAAATCCCCAAGCCAGCAGCGAAGCGGGTCCGGCTATTTCCGCTGCCAGTCCGGGGACAATTAATATTCCAGATCCAAGTACGGCGCTAATATATAAAGCAATGGCCTGAGGCATACCGATTGATTTTTTTAACCCCGTTGATGTTGAATTTTTCATCATCTGATTCCAGCTTCCTTGTATTTTTCTTTAGCATACCAGATAATACTTCTATCTGAAAAACAGAATTATTGAATAATGTCTATTCGAATATTCGATAACAAGAGGTGTGATATGGAATCGCGTCATTTGTTTACGTTTCTAGTTGTAGCACAAATGAATAGCTTCACAAAGGCGGCTCAAAGTCTTGATTACGCTCAGTCCAGCATCACCTCGCAAATTCAGGCATTGGAAGCTGAGATTGGTATGCCGCTCTTTGATCGTCTGGGTAAGAGAATTATGTTAACAGATGCAGGGAGGCGGTTGCTGCCTTTTGCGCAAGAAATTGCTAACCTCCGGCTTTGGATGAGTTTTTGCAAATTGTTCATAAGCACGCATCCGCATGGAGAGGGGAATTAACCTAATTTTCAAAAAAAGAATCGAGCAGTCCTATGTAAAGGTGCAGCATAGGCTTGCTCGATTTATTTATTATCCGCAGGTACAATTCAGTACGGGCTTGCGTGCAGCGGTTGTTTCGTCTAGTCGATTAACCACGGTGGTATAAGGTGCATTGATGACAAGCTCGGGATTTGTCTCAGCTTCCTTTGCGATTTGAATCATTGTATCGATGAAGCCGTCGAGCGTTTCTTTGCTTTCCGTTTCTGTCGGCTCGATCATGATGGCCTCCTCAACATTTAGCGGAAAATAGACGGTTGGCGGATGATACCCGAAATCAAGCAGCCGTTTGGCAACATCTAAAGTACGGACACCGTATTGTTTGAGCTTTTTGCCGGATAAAACGAACTCATGCTTGCAAATACCGGGATAAGCAACCTCGTAGTAAGGCGCCAGTCTATGCATCATATAGTTAGCATTCAACACAGCTAGCTCCGACACTTGGCGAAGTCCGTCTGGCCCATATGTCCGAATGTAAGTGTATGCTCGAACCAGAATGCCGAAGTTGCCATAAAAAGCTTTTACGCGGCCAATGGACTCAGGCCGGTCGTAATCCCAATAATAAGTACCGTCTGGGTGTTTGGAGACGATAGGTTTTGGCAGGAATGGAATCAGCTTGCTTTTTACGCCCACTGGTCCTGCGCCAGGCCCGCCACCACCGTGTGGTGTACTCATCGTTTTATGAAGATTAAGATGGACAACGTCAAAGCCCATATCTCCTGGACGAGTAATTCCCATGATCGCATTGGAATTAGCTCCGTCATAATAGAGCAATCCGCCCGCTTCATGTACGATTTCTGCAATCTCCACGATCTGTTCCTCGAACAAACCGAGTGTGCTTGGATTCGTCAGCATTAATGCCGCTGTATCGCTGCCTACAACAGAGCGGAGAGCATCAAGATCGACCAATCCGCGCTCGTTAGATTGAATGGTGATCGTATCGAATCCAGCTACAGTGGCGCTTGCCGGGTTTGTACCGTGTGATGAATCAGGCACGATGACTTTGGTTCTTTGCTCGCCGCGGCTCTCATGATAAGCGCGGATTAGCATAAGTCCGGTCCATTCGCCATGAGCGCCAGCAGCAGGTTGAAGGGTTACCTGATCCATTCCGGTCAAGACTGAGAGGTCATTTTGCAGGGTGTATAGCAGCTCAAGTGCACCTTGAATGCTATGCTCAGGCTGATAGGGATGAATTTTGGCAAAGCCAGAGTATCGAGCAACATCCTCATTAATTTTAGGATTGTATTTCATAGTACAGGAACCGAGGGGATAGAAGCCGTTGTCGACACCAAAATTGCGGCGTGACAATTCCGTATAATGGCGAATAACATCCACCTCATATACTTCAGGAAGCTCCGCAGGCTTAGTACGCAGCAGGCCGCTTGGAATCAGCTCTGATAAATCTGTCTCTGGAACATCGCACTCAGGCAATGAATAGGCTACCCGTCCGGGTTTGCTTAACTCGAAGATCAATGCTTTTTCAGTTTTCATATCATCGCCTCCAGTGCATCAATAAATTGGTCAATCTCTTCTTTGGTTCGCCGTTCAGTTACGGCTATAAGCATGCGACCCTGTAGTTCCGGGTATTCGATTCCGAGGTCATAACCGCCAATGAATCCGGCTTCGAGCAGCATTTTATTGATCTCCTTAATGTCCGTTCCTTGAGGAAATTGCAGAACGAATTCGTTAAAAAATGGAGAAGAGAATTCTAACTTCATCTTATTCAGTCTGATTGCGGTGGCGCGGTTTGCTGTGTAATGTGACTTCTGAACGTTGAGCTTAGCAACTTCTTGCATACCCATTTTACCGAGAGTAGACATATAAACCGATGCGCAAAGTGCCAATAATGCTTGATTCGAACAAATGTTCGATGTCGCTTTTTCTCGACGGATATGCTGCTCACGTGCTTGCAATGTCAATACAAAGCCGCGTTTTCCGTCCCGATCAACAGTTTGGCCAACGATTCTGCCTGGAATACGGCGCATGAGTGGCTCGGATACTGCAAAAAATCCGCAGGTAGGGCCGCCTAAGGAAGCGGGAATGCCTAATGGCTGAGCATCGCCGACTACGATATCTGCACCAAGCTCGCCAGGTGATTCAAGCACGCCGAGAGAAAGGGGATTCGAACTTACAACAAGTAAAGATTTACGGGCGTGTACGAGCGGTTCAATTTCTTTAAGATTCTCTATACAGCCAAAGAAGTTAGGGGATTGAATAAGTACTGCAGCTGTATCATCTGCAATCGCGGAGGCTAACTCTTTCACATCTGTGACTCCGTTATTGAAACCTACCTCTACCACTTCAAGTCCAAGTCCATGAGCTGAAGTACGAACAATTTCTTTGGCTTCAGGATGAACTGTGCGTGAGATGATTATTTTTTTTCGCTTTGTAAAGCCTGACGCAAGCGCTGCCGCTTCAGCAAGAGCGGTAGATCCATCGTACATACTGGCATTGGCAACTTTCATTCCAGTAAGCTCGCAAATATAGGATTGAAATTCGAAAATCGCTTGCAGTTCGCCTTGACTGATTTCAGGCTGGTAAGGAGTATATGCAGTGTAAAATTCAGATCGGGAAATGACATGATTTATGACGACAGGAATGTGGTGATCATATATTCCTGCACCAAGAAAACTCGTATTCTGTTCAAAATCAGCATTTTTTCCAGCAAGTATTTGCATATGCTTCAATAGCTCGGGCTCACTAAGTCTCTTGGACATGGGTAGAGTGCCGGGGTATCGAACACTGGATGGAATATCGGCAAAAAGCGTTTCGATGGATTCGGCTCCAATTGCTGAGAGCATTTCGGATTGATCCTGCTCTGTCATGGGCAAGTAACGGTGTTTTATCATAAGATTTCTCCTCGTACATAGAATGGTGTTTTTACGACCTTCGCTTGTAACCTTTTTCCGCGAATGTCTACCGCTACCTCAGTCCCGATGGTGGCATATGCACTGTCGATCAGGGCAAGTCCGAGATTTCGTTTCAATGTCGGTGACTGTGTGCCGCTTGTAATTTCACCGATCATGATATCGCCAGCGTACACGGAGTAGCGGGAACGAGGGATACCGCGTTCTATCAATTCCAATCCGACCAGCTTGCGAGGCAATCCTTGATCCTTTTGCAGCATAAGAGCATCTCTGCCGATAAAATCTCCTTTATTCAGCTTTACGAAAAAACCAAGACCTGCTTCTAGAGGTGAGATAGTACTAGATAGTTCTTGACCGTATAACGGCAATCTGGCTTCAAAACGGAGGGTGTCACGAGCTCCAAGACCAGCGGGAACCAGACCATATGGCTCTCCTGCATGAAGAAGTCCAGTCCAAATGGCGGGTGCATCTGCAGCTGAGCAATAAATTTCAAAGCCGTCTTCCCCGGTGTAGCCAGTGCGGGAGAGAAGAACGGAGGCGTCGCATATGCTGGCATTTTGAATAAAATGAAAAGGAGCAAGGTGGTCGAAAGATGTTGCTGAAATCTCTGCCAGGATGGCTGAAGATGCTGGCCCTTGAAGCGCGATAAGTGCTGTCTCGGCAGACACGTTATTGATGACAATGTCTTCTACAAGATGATCTGACAGCCATTTATAATCCTTGTCGATGTTAGAAGCATTCACAACGAGCATATATCGGTCATCCGAAAGCTTGTAAACGAGCAGATCATCAACAGTTCCGCCATCCTCATAGCACATGAGTGTGTATTGTGCTTGACCTACGGACAGACGAGATAAATCATTTGTCATCATTTTCTGCAAAAAAGCCTCAACATGCTGACCAGACACCAGAAATTCACCCATATGGGAAACGTCGAACAGACCAGCCTTCCGACGTATAGCTTCATGCTCGGCAACAATGCCCTGAAATTGAACAGGCAATTCCCAGCCTCCAAAATCAATGCAGCGTACAGAAGCGAAGGCTGAATAAAGCGGGTAGAGTGGTGTGCGTTGCAAAGGGATCATTTTAACACCTCTTTTGTCATAGATTTTGTTATAAAAAAACAGAGCAAAAGGAATGAAATGCAAGCAAATTACACCTCGCCTGATTTGTAGTCCTTTTGCTCTGTCCTTTGTACCTGAGAGTTACCTCCACACATATATGTAATATACATGTCATATGTGTGTTAGAGTTTCCCCTTTGGTGATCCTTTACTCAAATTACATTCTCGTAAGGATTCTCTCCAGAGATGCGTCCAGTACAGGTCCTTTTGCCTGAGAGATTCACCGTTATACCGGCTTACTCCTTCGGCGTTACTTGAAATACAGTAATCTCTCCCCATACCTTCATCCGCCTATTAAGCTTTCAATGAGTTTTGGCTCATAAGTTATTATAAACGTTAGGTTATCTAACGTGTCAACCGAAAATAATAAAAATTATAAATATTTGTTAGGTATATTGACATGAATCCGTTTCTGTTTTATTCTTTGGTGGAATTCATCAAATTACTAGTAATTCATAGGCTAGCCGATCACCTAAGTGAGAAAAGAGGAGTTTTATATGAGCGAAATAAGAGAGCAGCTAGTATATAGTGACGATCATGAGTGGGTATTAAAGCTAGAGGGAAACAAAATTCGTGTTGGAATTACAGATCATGCTCAGTGTCAGCTGGGTGATATCGTATTTATTGAAATGCCGGATGTTGGGTTCGAGGTTACCGCAGGAGATAGCGTGGGTTCTATTGAGTCTGTTAAGACTGTATCCGAGTTATATTGCCCTGTTTCTGGAATCATTACAAAGTTGAATGAAGAGCTCGAAACTAGCCCCGAATTAGTGAACAGCGAGCCATATGATAACGGATGGATTTTTGAGGTTGAGGTAGCAGGAGATGTGGAGGAAGCTCTTGGCAAGCTGTTGTCCGCCGAGGATTATAGTAAAGAAGTAGAATAATTTAATTGGTCAAGGAATTCCATCTTATAAAGGTAATACCGTAAGGACTTCATTTTTGAAGTCCTTTTAGTCATTTGTGTCGTTTACATTCTTTTGTTCTTAATCCATATAAAGTATTGGTAAGCACCGAATATGATTGTGAAGGTGATGAATAGCCACATCAAAATAAACAATTCCAGACTTGCGAGTTCCTTTAGTCCGTGTACATTGGATAAAATAAACAATAATAATCCGATATTAATCATAATTAGGAGTACAAGAGGGACTGCCCATATAAAACGCAACTTCACAAAATCATCCCCTTTACTTAATTGTTGAGGCTATTCTTTTTTGAATAATTATTAATTTGTTATTTAAGAGTATATAGTGTATATAAGAATATTATGGAATATATGAAAATGTAATGAAAGGGGACTTATGGTGAGTAAATATTGGAGTCATATTGTTAATGAGATTATACCTTATGTGCCGGGAGAACAACCACAAAATCATCAGTTAATCAAATTAAATACAAATGAAAATCCATATCCTCCTTCAGAGATTGTTTTTGAGGCTATGCAGCAGGCTGTATCAAGTAATCTGAGACTTTACCCAGACCCGAACTGCACCAAGCTGAAAGAAGCAGCAAGTCAATATTACAAATTGCCAAGCGATCATATTTTTGTAGGAAATGGTTCAGACGAAATATTGGCTTTTTGTTTTAAAGCATTTTTTAATCCTGAAGATATCATCCTTTTTCCTGACATTACATATAGCTTCTATGAGGTCTATGCCAAATTATTTGATATATCGTATGAAACAGTAGCTCTGAATGATCATTTCGAAATACCTGTTGAAGCTTTTTTTCACAAGAATAAGGGGATTATTATAGCCAATCCGAATGCACCTACTGGTAAATTGTTAGCCATAGATAGTATTCGACAAATACTCGATAAAAATGCTGATAGCGTCGTTATTATTGATGAAGCTTATATCGATTTTGGTGGTACATCGTCAGTTGAGCTCATTTCCGAGTATGATAATTTGCTTGTCGTCCATACATTCTCTAAATCCAGATCACTTGCTGGACTAAGAGTTGGTCTGGCTCTAGGTCACAGCGATTTGATAGAAGGATTAAATAGGGTGAAAAATTGCTTCAATTCTTATACCCTTGATCGAGTTGCACTAGCAGGAGCAGAACAGTCATTACGAGATATCGATACCTTCAAAACAAATGTGAACCGTATCATTCAGACTCGAGAGCATATTACTAGTAAATTAAGGGCATTAGGTTTTTATGTCGTTGATTCAAAAGCGAACTTTATATTTATTAGTCATTCCGAAGTTCCTGCCGAAACCATTTTTGAAAAGCTGAAGCAGCGCAATATTTTTGTGCGTTATTTTAAAAAATCCGGGATCGATAACTATTTAAGAGTTAGTATTGGTACAGATCATGAGATGAGTGTGTTTTACCAAGGAGTTGTGGAGATATTGGAGGAGTATGCATGAAAATAGGTTTAAATCCCTATGTTGATGAGGCAGGTGAACTGATCACATTATTAACGGGGGAGTCTTGGCCCTTTCACGGAATTGCGATACTTACGGAAGACAGCGTGCGGGAGCAAATCTCGCAAGGAAGATATCATTCGGATGAGGAGAAAAAGACGTTTTGGATCATGAACGAAGTGGGGGCGAAAATCGGGATCATTCGGGTGTTCGAACTTGAAGACCCTACCCCGATGTTTGATATCCGAATAAGCATACAGCATCGTGGTTGTGGTTACGGCAATCATGCCATTCGAAAACTCGCTGAGTACGTGTTCACAAGCTATGAGCATGTCATTCGACTGGAAGGACATACACGTGCCGACAATTATGCTATGCGCACCACGTTTCATCATGCAGGATTTGTAAAAGAAGCGGTACACCGTAAATCCTGGCCGTCTGAGGACGGAAAACTTCATGATTCTATCGGATACGCTATTCTTAGGGAAGATTGGATGGAGAATAAAACTACCCCAATTGATTGGGAGGACTTCCCATACTAACAAAGAAGGTGTCCCAAAAGTCATCTAAAAGATAACTTTGAAGGACACCTCTTTTTTTAATAGATCAGGAAGTATAACTTTCGCTGGATAGTTGAAGTGTAGAATGCCTTGCTATTAGCAATGGATAGGCACGATACCTGGGAAAGCATGCATAAATGCATCTTTTTAAAAGTAGCCACGAAAGGATGAGCCAAAGCCTGCAAAAATGCAGGAATATTTTCAAAATAGTCTTGTTTGAAGAGAAACTATAAAGAAAGCCTGCACATATGCAACAATTTAGGGCAATTAAAGAATTTACATGATCAAAGCCTGCACATTTGCAGCAATTTTAGGAATTCCGCATCATAACTCCATTACACATGAGATACAGTTTTGGAACAGCCTCTTGTTATGCATCAAATCAATTACGATATGAGGTTCTATCCCTCAATGATCTTAATCTCTTTCATCTGAATAGTTTCTGTTGGCGAGCTGGTTTCACCGCTTGGCCCCACTTCGACTGGGGTAGCAGCGATCGCTTTTATAACATCCATTCCATCAACAATTTTACCGAAGATGGTGTAATTCGGAGTACGATTAAGTGAAATGCTGTCATCACCTGTACAAATAAAGAATTGACTGCCATTTGTATCTTTCCCCGCATTAGCCATAGCTACAATGCCTGGCTCATATTTATAGTCCGTTTTTTCATCTTCAAATTGATACCCGGGACCTCCCATACCTGTACCTTCTCGATCACCCGTCTGGATCATAAAGGACTCGATAATACGATGGAAGATGACGTCGTTGTAATAACCCTGTTTAGATAAAAATACAAAGTTATTAACAGTTTTTGGAGCATCCTTGGCGAAAAGCTCAATAGTGAAGTTTCCTTTATTAGTCGTAATTTCAGCTTTATAGGACTTGCTGGTGTCGATCTCCATCGCTGGTGGGGTGTCCCAGCTCATGACAGTTTTTGTTTCAGGTGTCTGCTCTGCAGCAGGCGTATTATTTTTGCCGCAGCCACTTAGCAATAGAGCAGCAGAAATAAGTAGAATCATCGGTAAAACATAATATTTCTTGTTCATAGATGCTTGTCTCACTCCTTTTACAATCTTGTTTTATCATACAGATGTTTTAGTGTAATTTCCAGTTTACCGGAACTTCAATCTTTTCGATCATACAAAACGGGTTCATTTATTAAATCAAGGGAAATATTGACTACTACGCATTATTAGGAGATACTCAAGTATTGATAAGCAAAGAAAAAAACTCCAAATTTCTTAAAATCATGAAATCGTAATAGCCTAAGTCACGTATTAATTATTTATATGGTGTGAATTATCGAAAAGGGAGAAATGAAATGGAAAAATAATAGATTAGAGGGGGTATAAGTATTGTTTGAAACAAAGTACATAAAAGTATTGGGACTTATTCTTACTGTAGTCATTTTGAATATCCTAGTACTCTCGCCCGGATTTTTTGGGGTAGAGATCGGTGGGAGTGCTTTTTCAACAGCATTTGGGGTAACGTTACTATTTGCGAGTGCGCTTGTGTTGATTTACGGGTGTTATTATTTCCTGTTCAAGAAACCAGAGGCTGTACCCATAAAAGAAATTAAAACGCATGAGGACTATGTTGAAGCTTTATATCACTATCGCAGAATAAGGATGCTGGAGGATGATGTTACTCTGGCTCTGAGTCAGTTGGATCGAATACGAAAGAAGAGGGACACCTTGCTGGATGTTCTAAATCAGCGATTTGATTCGACAGAGTTAAGTTACAAAAAATTCGCATCAGTGACACTAGAGGTAGAAAAGCTTTTTTACCTCAATATTCGAAGTATTCTGAACAGGCTAAGTGTTTTTGATGAGACAGAATTTGAGAGTGTTATGAATCAAAAGAACGCACGATTCTCTACTGAGCTGCTACAAGAAAGAAGAACAGTGTACAGTGAATATCTGACTTTTATAAAAAGCTCTCTTGCTACTAATGAAGAAATCATGTTAAAGCTAGACAAGTTGCTGCTTGAGATATCCCGTCTGGACAGTTTTGAGCCAGGGGATATAGAAAATATGCCTTGTATGCAGGAAATTGATTCGTTAATTAAGCAAACAAAACTTTATAAAAATTAAGAGGTGAGGGAATGAAAAAAAAGGGCGGTTTTTTCCTTATATCAGTTCTTCTTGTGATATTAGTTTTTGGCCTTGTATACATTGGAGTTAATTTAACATCTAATTTAGGAAAATCGAAATCACAGGTGACAACAGAGGATGCAGGTAAGCAATTAAGCAAGCTTTACTCCAAAATTTCTGTTACGACTGAGGAGCCTGTAAAAGGTCAAATAGACCTCACTCCAGTAGACGTAGGCGACTCTTTGCCGGATATTTCCAAGTTCCCTGTAGTCGTGGATAGCACAAATGACAATAATGTAGAGATCTTTTCCTCTACAGAAAAATCGGGTAGCGGTGTTGACGGCTGGTTAACAGAGGTTGCAACCGAGTTTAACAAGGCAAACATTGAAGTGAACGGTAAGCCCGCTTCAGTCAGGATTCGCAACATCGCTTCAGGTACGGCTGCGGATTATATTAAATCCGGGAAGTATGTCCCAGACGCTTATACACCTTCAAATGAGCTGTGGGGTGAAATGGTTAAAGCAAGTGGTGTAAAGACGCAGCTCATATCTAAACGTCTGGTAGGAAATGTACCTGGTATCGTCATCACCAAATCTAAATATGATGAACTAGTCGATAAGTACGGAGCTATTAACGTTAAGACGGTTACCGAAGCTATAGCAAATAATGAATTCTCCTTTGGATATACAGATCCATTTGCCAGCTCCACAGGATTGAATTTTCTAGTAACAGCACTTAACACTTTTGATAGCTCAAATATTCTGGGGGATCAAGCTGTACAAGGTTTTGAGACATTCCAAACCAATGTACCATTTACTGCATCTACAACGATTCAAATGCGTGATGCTGCGAAATCGGGTATGCTCGATGGATTTGTACTAGAGTACCAAACGTATGTTAATGCATCCGACCTGAAGAGTGGCTATGTGTTTACTCCATTTGGAGTAAGGCATGATAGTCCATTGTATGGGTTAGGTGACCTTCCACAAGAGAAGATTGACATTCTTAACAAGTTTGCTGAATTTGTCGCTCAGAATAAGTATCAAAAATCAGCGCAGGAAATAGGTTTTAATGGTCTTGAGGATTATAAGTCCGAGCTTGCAGCAGTTGAAGGTGGACTATTATCCTCCGCCCAGAAGCTCTGGAAAGAGAAAAAGAATAGTAACAAGCCTATTGCAGCAGTATTTGTGACGGATGTGTCTGGCAGTATGGCAGGAGAACCACTGAATCGTTTGAAGGAATCTCTGCTGAAGGGTCAGCAATATCTTGGCAAAGACAATAGCATCGGCCTGGTCTCTTATTCAAGTGATGTCTCCATTAATTTGCCTATCGGAAAATACGATATTAATCATCAGTCTATGTTTGTAGGTGCAGTGGAAAGTCTGCAGGCTTCTGGGGGTACGGCTACTTTTGATGGAATTGTTGTTGCAATGAAAATGCTTCAGGATGAGCTCGCTGTAAACCCGAATTTTAAGCCGATTATTTTCGTTCTGAGTGACGGTGAGACAAATGAAGGAAATTCTCTTAAGGACATCAAGGACCTAATCGAGACCTATAAGATTCCAATCTACACGATCGGTTATAACGCGAATATTAAGGCGCTTCAAAGTATTTCGAGTATCAATGAGGCAGCTAGTATTAACGCAGATACAGATGATGTTGTCTACAAGATTGGTAACCTATTTAACGTTCAAATGTAACTCTAATAAGGAGGAGTAATATGTCATTTTCAATGGAAGTTGTAAGTCCGGAAGAAATTAAAAAAGTGATTGAACAAGAGGATAAGCCAGTACCTGAAGAAGTGGCAAAGCTTAAAGAGTTAGCAGATTCTAATGTGGCAGCGATCATGGAGCTTGATGTTGAGTCACTTGAGAAAAGGAAAGAAATCCTGCAATCCATAGATGCATTTGGTCTTAACACAATGAAATCATCCTCATCCAAAAATACGTTGCTTCAGGTTTCTGTAGGAAATCTCTCAAAGACAGGAGATGAGGGAGGTCAAGTGGCCAAGGGTCTGAGTGAACTGCATATTCAACTTAAGGATTTGGACCCTAGCGTAATAGATTTTGCTAAAACAGGTTTTCTCGGCAAGTTGTTCAATCCACTACGTGCTTACTTCCTAAAATATCAAAAAGCTGACGCAGTAATTGCGGACATTGTTGTTTCATTAGATAAGGGGAAGACGACGCTCAAGAATGACAATACGACATTGGAGATCGAACAGCAATCACTCCGTGATTTGACTAAAAAGCTTCAAAAGGAAATTCAGCTCGGCTCATTAATGGATGAATCTATCGAATCGCAAATTGAGGCGGCAAAGCTGCGCAACGAAGACCCGGATAAAATTCGTTTTATTACCGAAGAAGTGTTGTTCCCACTCCGTCAACGGGTGATGGATTTACAGCAAATGCTAGTGGTTAACCAACAGGGAATCATGGCAATTGAAGTCGTAATGAGAAACAATAAGGAGCTCATTCGCGGAGTGGATCGAGCAAAAAATGTTACCATTTCTGCACTAAAGATTTCCGTAACTGTAGCTAGTGCCCTGTACAATCAGAAGATTGTCTTGAAGAAGATCGAACTATTGAATCAAACTACGAATGAGCTGATCGCTGGAACGTCCAGAATGTTGAAAGATCAGGGAGCTGCGATCCAAAAACAAGCGCTTGAAGCAAGTATATCCGTTGACACATTGAAACAAGCCTTCACCGATGTATTATCGGCTCTGGATTCGATCAGCACTTACAAGCAGGAAGCTCTGCCAAAAATGCGGGATACGATCAATCAATTCCGTGATTTGGCTGATGATGGGGAGAAGCAGATTCTGCGCTTGGAGAAGGGGCAGAAGCTGGGGTTGTAATATAGGGGAAATAAATATTTGAAAAAAAGTAGTGAGCCGGATGCTCTAAGTTAGACATCGGTTCACTACTTTTTTTAGAAATTATAATTCAGCAACAAGCTCAATCATAGGCTTGAAGCGAGTCTGTAATATGTTCATCGAGCGAGTAGACAATACAGCGTTCTGTTCTCCATTCAGAAGGGATGAGGTTCATAGTATAAATTCTCCTTCTGGAAATGTCTTTATCCAAGCATCGGAATTTCCCTGATATCGAAATATAAATTGTTTTTCCCTTACACTTAGCCAAGAAGCCGATTTATTACTGCGTACTGCAAAAGCATGATCGTTTTAGCGTCCATGATCTTACCGCTTTTCATCATATTTAGAGCTTCGTCAAAGCCTAGCTCTAATACTTCAATATTTTCGTGCTCATCCGCAAGACCTCCACCATCGGTCAACCGCATGTCTTGTGAATATTCAGCAACATAAAAATGTAGAATCTCTGTGACAGAACCAGGAGACATATATGCTTCACCAATTTTGTCGACTTTTGTAATCAAAAATCCTGTTTCTTCTTCAGTTTCACGAACAATAGCAGTCTCGGGATCATCATTATCCAGAAGTCCAGCACAAGCTTCGATAAGCATTCCTGACTTATTTCCGTTTAAATATGTAGGCATCCGGAACTGGAAAGTTAAAATTACTGTACGTTTCTCACGATTATAGAGTAGAATGGTTGCGCCGTTGCCTCGATCATAAGCTTCTCTTGTCTGCTTTTCCCAAAGCCCTTCTTTATTGCGATATTCAAATGTCACTTTTTTTAAAATGTACCAGTTGTCAGATAAAACCTCTTCTTTAACAAAACGTAAATTCGGATTCATTACTGATCCTCCTTAAGTTTATAGGCTCTCGTTATACTGGTACTATACTAGCAAGCATCCAATGGATTAACAATCACATTAAGTATGTTTTGGGGCTAATTTTTAAATCCTATTGACATCTAATAAGGCAACAAATATAATCCACTTATTAAAACGGTAATTAAAAGTATTGAAAATAAACTCACAACTTATGTAGATTGGATGGATGATGAGATCATGGCTACGTTATTTCTAATTGTTATTTATCTTTCTTTTATTAGCTTGGGGCTGCCTGATTCGTTGTTAGGGGTGGCCTGGCCAATTATGCAGCCTGAAATTGGCGCCTCCTTTGGATCAGCAGGTATTATATCTATGATTATTGCAGGAGGAACCATTGTATCCAGTCTCGTTAGCGGGAGCATCATTCAAAAGCTGGGCACAGGTCAAGTTACACTGATCAGCTGTTTGATGACCGCGGGGGCTCTTCTCGGTTTTTCAGTTGCACCATCTTTATTATGGTTTGCAGTATTGGCAGTTCCGCTAGGATTAGGGGCAGGTGCAGTGGATTCAGCTCTCAACCACTATGTGGCCTCTCATTATAAAGCTCACCATATGAGCTGGTTACACAGCTTTTGGGGTGTTGGGGCAATGCTGGGGCCGATTATTATGTCTTATCATATTGCAGATGATAATTCCTGGAGAGAAGGATACTGGGCGGTTGCGATGATTCAGTTCGGGCTCGTTGTTGTGCTATTCATTACACTTCCTTTATGGAAGCGAGTTGCTGAAAGACAGCAGGCTTCTAAAAGCTTATCCATTTCATCAGAAGCAGCTCACGTTGAGGAAAAGCAACATAATGACATTAAATCGCAAAAATCCTCTGCTGCTCAAAAGCATCCCATCAAAATCAAGGGTGTAAAGTTTACACTTGTGGCCTTTTTATTTTATTGCGGTGTTGAAGCTACAGTAGGCTTATGGGGAGCCAGTTATTTGGTTGGAGCAAGAAATATCTCGGCGGAGACAGCTGCAAGTTGGGTATCGCTTTATTATGGTGGAATTACGTTGGGCAGATTCATGAGCGGATTTATAACGATGAAGGTAAGTAACCGTCATTTGATTTTAATTGGGCAACTGACTGCATTAGCAGGTGGAATCATTCTTTTACTTCCTTTACCAAACGTACTGACTCTGACTGGCTTCATTCTGATTGGTTTGGGACTTGCGCCGATATTCCCTGGTTTGCTTCACGAGACACCGGCTCGGTTTGGTAAGGAGCAGTCTGCCAAGCTAATGGGTTACCAAATGGCTGCTGCGTATACGGGAACCACGTTTTTGCCGCCTGTTTTTGGTCTCATTGCTTCCAATACAACCATCAAACTGTTCCCAATCGCTGCGTTAGTGTTTATTTTCTCGATGCTGTTGGGTTCAGAAAAGGTAATTCGTACACTTAAGGCGCAACAAAAAAAGGAACTTTAATAGGCTCAATACGTTGATCAAGCCAGTAATTTTATTACTGGCTTATTTAGTGTGGGCAAATAGGTTAAGAAAGCCATGTAAAAATGCTTTTGGTAGCGCTTAATGTTAGATACAGGGTAGAATTCATAACATATTTGATGACAATATGAGTACATATAACCTATAACATTGAATTGTATTTCCGTATTATGTAATATAAAATAAATAAAAACAAAATGAATGTTATATTATCTATCATTCGTTTTTGTTATATTCAGATATAAATAAATATATTTGGAATGGAGGTTTGGAAATGGAAGCCGCATTGCTAAGGCAACAGTCAATATTACAAGGAAGGTTACAGGACTCCTACTCCGGCAGAAATTAATAAAATATAAGAAGCTTCTTCTTGGAGAGATGGAGAACACCTCAAAATTGAATGATGATGATACAGATTGGGCTGGCTCCGTTCGTGTAGCAGTTGCTACAAGAGGCTCAAATGTAATCAATCAGCATTTCGGTCATGCCAAAGAATTTTTAATATATGACGTGAGGAATCAAAATTGTCGTCTGGTTGGAGTGTGCGGTATTTAAATTACTTTTCGTAATCCATATAAAGACGGCTAGTTCGCAGGGTTAATTTATAGGAAGGAAGAAGGAGGGGCTGTGATGCCTGATGGAATCCCTAACTTGTTCATTGAGCCTGATTGCGAACATAACTGTCTGGTTAAAAAAGGTTGTCTCAAACCGACAATAGGTGATCTGGTAAAAAGCTGCGCATTACAAGGCTCTCAATCCGTTTTGCTGCCTGTCTCAGATGCTGCTCATTTGGTATATGGAAATCCGGAATGTGTTCAGAATAGCTGGAAGGTCCTAGAGAGCAAGTTAACAGAGCTCCAGCAATTTCCCCTCATATTTTCCATGGGATATAAATACACAGATATTGTCCTGAACGATAAAAATATATTGCTAAATGCTATATGTTATATAGCTGAGCATTTCAAGCCCTCTTGTATTTTTGTATATACGCCTTGTATAAACGCTATAGCTACAGATGATCTAAAGGCCACATGTGAAAAAGCGGAAGAAATATGCACTGTCCCAGCCGTCCCTATTTACAATTCAGTCTCTAACACAGGGGCCAACATGGGATGCAGACAAGCAGGAGAATCGTTATTTGAAACGGTAATAGGAACGGCAACGAAGGAGCCTCTGAAACTCACTTTATTTGATATGAATTTAATCGGAGGCGATTCGTTTTCCAGAGAAGGAGATCAAATTGAAGCTATTCTGTCTAAAATAGGAGTTCGTGTCTTATCTCGTATTGGCGGAGAATGTACTTTCGATGAACTGCGCACGGCTCACCAGGTGAAGCTGAATATGCTGATAAGTAGCAGATCGATGCTTACCTTGGTGCGAAAAATGAGGGAATCCTATGGGATTCCTTATTTTGAAGGATCTTTTTATGGATCAAGGGAAATCCGGTTTTCTTTAATGCAAATTGCCTTTTTCTTTCAAAATCCTGAGCTGGACAAACGAATTGTTCGATATATGCGCAGAGAGGAGGTACTGCTGCGTAAAGATATTTCGCGATCATATAAATCATTAAAAGGAAAGAAGATCGTATTGTTTACTGATGGCATTGAAAGCTGGACCTTTATCTCTATGCTGTATGAGCTTGGGATGAAAATTGTTGCTATTGGTACGAATCAAAACGCACAGGAGGATATTTCGCGGATTAAGGAAAGGATGAAGGAAAAGACGGTTCTTATCGATCACAGTGATGAAAATAAGATTTTGACTCTATATCGGGAGCGAAAAGCAGAGCTGATGATTGTAAGCAGGCGCAATTCGTATGTGCCTCTTAAAGAAAAAATACCGTTTTTAGATGTCGATGAAAGCCAACATAGCATTTATGTTGGTTATGAGGGGGTTAGGCGCTTTGCCAAGGATTTGCTGGATACGCTGGAGCAGCCGATCTGGAAGATAATCTGCCGTTTATCTCCATGGGAGGTAGATAGCTATGGAGAATGTTGATGAAACTCTATATCAACCATTAGCTAACAATCTAATGCATTCCAGTCAAGTCTACGGAGGAATCATAGCGTTACAAGGAATATATCGTTCAATTCCCGTTTTGCACGGTGCCCAAGGATGTATAGGAGCAATAAAAACAGTATTATCTCGTCATTATCGAGAGCCCATTCCCATAGAACACATTCCAAAACAAGCGGAAAACCAGATAATTGATGGCGGAGAACGTTATCGTGAGATCGTTCAAATGGTGATGAGTAAGCACAGTCCGGATGTGATGGTCGTTATAGAGACTTCATTGTCAGAAGTTATGGGAGAAACGCAGCTTATTGATGTTGTTGGTGATTATTACAAAAAAATATTCAGTAACAGGTTATTGCTAGGTATGCATCTTCCCGATGATGAAGGTTCATTGGAATCTGGATATGCGAGGACAGCGCATGCTGTAATGATGAAAATAATTGAAATGACGGGTAAAGGAAAACGCAAGCTTAGACGAAACCGTATTAATCTGCTGCCGGGTTCACATTTGACGCCAGGGGATGTCATGGAACTGAAAGAGATTATTGCTTCTTTCGGGATTGAAGTTATTGTACTTCCAGACCTTTCTTCCTCTCTTACAGGACATTTGATGACCGGATACACTACCTTGTCTAGGGGAGGGGTACCTCTTGATTATTTAAAAGAAATGATTAACTCGGCGTATACCATCGTCATCGGAAAATCAATGGAGTTTTGTGGCAGATTATTGTATGAAGAAATGAAAATTCCTTACATCATGTTTAATGGTGTGACAGGCTTGCAGGAATCGGATGAGTTTATTTTGTTTCTTCGGCAGTTCAGTCAGAGTGAGGGGCATATGAAATATCGTTGGGAGCGACAGTTGTTACTGGATTGTATGTTGGACACACGCTCTGTGTTTCGAGGAAAAACAATGATTGCTTCGTTAGAGCCTGATCATCTGGTGTCCCTATATCAATGCCTCTCCGAAATGGGGATGAAATCTTTTCAATCCGTTATTTCTGCTCCTTCTCAGACGGAGGCTTGTATTCCTGGTGTTGTTCGGGTTGGAGATTTGCATGATTTAGAGAAGATGGCTGTGATGGGAAACGATTTATGGGTAAGTAATGGTTATGGAGAAGCAGCAGCGAGAAAACATAATATTCCTTATATTCCCTTAGGTTTCCCTGTGTTTAATCGTTTTGGCTCACCGATTAATGTGTCCGTAGGATATCGCGGTACAGCCAATCGACTTAATCATTTTGGAAATGTAATGAACAAAACGGATGTATTCTAGCCTATAACAAATCAAGTTTTAAAAAGCCGTACTCAAGGGCAGTTTTCTTGCCTGAAGAGACGGCTTTTTAATTCTGATCTTTTAATGATATGAATTATTTCTTAAGAAAATGGAACTGAAGCCAACTTGATACAATTGGTCGGACAACTCTCGATTGCATCTTGAAGATCATCCTGCATTTCCTGCTTAATCATTGTAATTCCCCGATTGTTATCGCCTTCGTAGATAACCTCAGCGATTCCATCCGTATCAAAATCAAAAATGTCAGGGGCTGCGGCATTGCAGGACCCGCAGGCGATACAAGCTTCCTTGTCGACACTCGCATAGCTGTTCATAATCATCTTCGCTCCTTTGGCAATAAAGTTAACGGAAAGAATCCTGGATCAGGGGTGGACTGGCAAAAGGAAGAATGGATTCTCTTGTTTTATGTTATTTTACCTCCATAATCATGTTATTTTCAATAAAATAACAGTTTTTAACAACATATTCGTATTTTGTGTAACAAACCATAACATAAACATTACATAAATAATGAATTAACAATAATGTATACGCTTTTATGAGCTTGAATGAATCTAAAGTTTGCTTTTCATGTGATATATGAGTTGAATAAGCGTAAATAAAGCGATTACAATCATCTAATTCCGAACGATTAAGTGATGATTACAACTCATTGTTTGTTTATATCATTGACAGACTTAGCCAATTTGTTATGATTTTAACAACTTCAAAGACCTTTAAACAAAACAAAAAAGGAGTGTGGAGAAATGACGAGAAAAATTGCAATTTACGGCAAAGGTGGAATTGGTAAATCTACGACTCAACAAAACACAGCGGCGGCTATGGCGTATTATCACAGTCAAAAGGTTTTTATTCACGGTTGTGATCCGAAAGCAGATTCTACTCGAATGATTCTTGGTGGAATGAATCAAAAGACGCTGATGGATATGCTTCGTGATGATGGTGCAGAAAATATCACAACTGAAAAGGTTGTAAAGTCGGGTTATCTGGATATTCGCTGTGTTGAGTCGGGGGGCCCTGAACCAGGGGTAGGCTGTGCGGGACGGGGTGTAATAACGGCGATAGATCTGATGGAGAGTAATGGTGCGTATACGGATGATCTGGATTTTGTATTTTTTGACGTACTTGGCGACGTAGTATGTGGCGGTTTTGCGATGCCAATCCGTGATGGGAAGGCACAAGAGGTGTACATTGTAGCTTCTGGAGAAATGATGGCGATCTATGCGGCGAATAACATCTGCAAAGGACTTGTGAAATACGCGAAGCAAAGTGGCGTTCGTCTCGGAGGGATCATTTGCAACAGCCGGAACGTGGATAAGGAGCGTGATTTTTTAGAGGAGTTCACTGCTGCGATCGGAACGCAAATGATCCATTTTATGCCTCGAAACAACATTGTTCAAAAGGCCGAATTTAACAAAAAAACAGTTATTGAATTTGATCCCGAGCATGAGCAAGCACACGAATATGGAGAGTTAGCCCGTAAAATTATCGAGAATGAAATGTTCGTCATTCCAACTCCGCTTAATATGGATGAATTGGAAGCCATGGTTGCCAAATACGGTATTGTCGATTAAGGAGGGATGAGAGATGCCGTACCATAAGTTTAAATGCAGTGAGTGTATTCCTGAAAGAGAAAAGCATGCTGTAATGAAAGGTCCTGGTGAGGATTTATCCTGTGCTCTTCCCCTCGGTTACTTGAATACAATTCCGGGAACGATCTCGGAACGGGGTTGTGCATACTGCGGAGCCAAGCATGTTATCGGCACACCGATGAAGGACGTTATTCATATTAGCCACGGACCGGTAGGATGCACTTATGATACCTGGCAGACCAAACGTTATATCAGTGATAACGACAATTTCCAAATTAAAAATACGTTTGCGACAGATATGAAGGAAAAGCATATTATCTTTGGAGCAGAAAAACTGCTCAAACAAAATATTATTGAAGCGTTCAAGGCATTTCCAAATATTAAAAGGATGACTATTTATCAGACCTGTGCGTCAGCGCTGATTGGCGATGACATTAACGCTGTAGCCCAGGAAGTGATGGATGAAATGCCAGAAGTGGACATTTTCGTCTGTAACTCGCCGGGATTTGCAGGACCAAGTCAATCAGGCGGCCATCATAAAATCAACATTGCCTGGATCAATCAAAAGGTTGGAACGGTAGAGCCGAAAATAACGAGCGATTATGTGATCAACTATGTCGGAGAATACAACATTCAGGGTGACCAGGAAGTGATGCAGGACTATTTTAAACGAATGGGTATTCAGGTGTTATCCACCTTCACTGGCAACGGTTCCTATGATGATCTTAGAGGTATGCACCGTGCTCATCTCAATGTGCTGGAATGCGCGCGCTCCGCTGAATACATTTGTAATGAGCTTCGTGTCAGATATGGAATTCCGCGACTGGATATTGATGGTTTTGGTTTTGAGCCTTTATCGGCATCATTACGAAAGATCGGTCTATTCTTCGGTATAGAAGAACGCGCGCAGGCCATCATCGACGAAGAGACTGCTCGTTGGAAGCCTGAACTGGATTGGTACAAGGAACGTCTGAAGGGCAAAAAGGTGTGTCTGTGGCCGGGTGGTTCAAAGCTATGGCACTGGGCAAATGTTATACATGAAGAAATGGGTGTCGAAGTCGTATCCGTATATACGAAATTTGGTCATCAGGGTGATATGGAGAAGGGCATTGCCCGCTGTGAAGAGGGGGCGCTTGCGATCGATGATCCAAATGAGCTTGAAGGCCTGGAGGCGATGGAAAAGCTAAAGCCGGATGTCATCTTTACTGGTAAACGTCCAGGTGAGGTGGCAAAAAAGGTTCGAGTCCCGTATCTGAATGCACATGCTTATCATAATGGACCATACAAAGGCTATGAAGGCTGGGTAAGGTTTGCCCGTGATATTTACAATGCGATTTACTCGCCGATTCACCAACTCTCTGCGCTTGATATTAGCAAGGATGAAATTCCGACAGACAAGGGGTTTGCTACTGCAAAAATGATTTCTGATGTGAATTTAAGCGATGAGGTTAGAAATTCGACTGATCTTCGGGAATACACCGGAGGATATGACTCAGTATCCAAGCTGAGAGAAAAAACCTATCCGTATATGGAAAAGCAGCTTGCCGATGTGTGATTACATTAGGAGTAGATAAGGAGGAGTAGGAAATGGGTGAAGATCTACTGAAAGCTCGAGTAGCACAGTTGGAAAATTATATTATGAAAAAATGCTTGTGGCAGTTTCACTCCCGTGCTTGGGATAGAGAAAAGCAAAATGAAGGAATTTTGACGAAAACGATGCAAATATTGTGCGGTGAACCTGTAGATAACGAATCGCCAGCGGACAGATGTTATTGGGTGGATGCCGTTTGCTTGGCAGACGCCTACAAAAGCAAATTTGATTGGATATCGTCGCTTAATGTGAATGAAATCAAGAGAGTGATGCAGGGGCTTAAAGAAAGGATTGATTTTCTAACAATAAGCGGATCGCTAAATGAGGAATTGACTGTTCAGCAATATTGATGCATCCGACAAGAAAGGAGGAAAAACGATGACTTGCGATGTACAACTAAAGGAACGAGCTGGAGTTATTAATCCGATTTTTACGTGTCAGCCTGCGGGAGCGCAGTTTGCCAGCATTGGCATTAAAGATTGCATAGGCATCGTTCACGGAGGACAGGGCTGCGTAATGTTTGTTCGACTATGGTTCTCTCAGCATTTTAAAGATAATTTTTTACTCGCTTCATCCTCGGTTCATGAAGACGGTGCAGTATTTGGCGCTTTGGATCGTGTGGAAACGGCGGTGGATGTGCTTCTCATGCGCTACCCCGATGTGAAAGTAGTTCCGATCATTACAACATGCTCAACCGAGGTTATTGGAGATGACGTTGACGGTGTTATTAATAAGCTCAATCGAGGACTTTTGCAGGAAAAGTACGCTGATCGTGAAGTCCATCTTGTTGCCATTCATTCTCCCAGCTTTGTAGGCAGCCATGTAACCGGGTATGACGTTGCGGTGGAGTCCTTCGTAACCTATTTTGCGAAAAAAGGTGAGCCAAACGGCAAGCTTAACCTGATCACCGGTTGGGTAAATCCCGGAGATGTAACTGCACTTAAGCATCTATTAGCTGAAATGCAGGTGGACTCTACCGTTTTGTTCGAAATAGAATCCTTTGATTCCCCATTAATGCCTGATAAAAGTGGCGAGTCCCACGGCAGCACAACTATTGAGGATCTGACTGGTACAGCTAATGCAATTGGAACGATCGCTCTAAACCGTTATGAAGGGGGGAAAGCAGCCAAATATCTTGAAGCCGAATTTGATATTCCTACTATTATAGGGCCAACGCCAATTGGCATCCGTAACACGGATACCTTTTTGCAAAATGTCAAGAAATTGACAGGTAAACCTATTCCTGAATCACTTGTTCGTGAGCGCGGTATTGCTATAGATGCATTGACAGACCTTACTCACATGTTTCTCGCAGATAAAAAAGTAGCTATTTACGGACATCCTGATCTCGTCATCGGGCTAGCCGAATTTTGTCTGGATCTGGAAATGAAGCCTGTACTGTTGCTATTGGGTGATGACAATTCCTCATATAAGAATGACCCAAGAATCAAAGCGTTAGAGAGTAATGTTGATTACGACATGAAAATTGTTCTTAACGCTGATTTGATGGAGCTGGAAAGTCGAATCAAAAACAAGGAGGTTGAACTTGATCTCATTCTTGGTCATTCCAAGGGACGATTTGTCTCCATCGACAATAACGTACCAATGGTTCGGGTAGGCTTCCCAACCTATGATCGGGCAGGTTTGTACAGACATCCTGTCGTAGGATATGCAGGTGCTATATGGCTGGCTGAGGAAATGGCTAATACACTATTTACGGATATGGAATACAAGAAAAATAAAGAATGGATATTGAATATGTGGTAGCAGCAGGTTTATAGATATTGCATTTTACTAAAGAGGAGGGACAGGAAATATATGCTGGCGATAGAAACGGATGTGGACAGCTTTGAAGAGAATTATCGGGATGCAGCTGCTTATCACAGGAGAGCAGAGCAGTTTCAACAAATTGGACAACGCTATAGCCTGGTATTTAATGTTGCCTGCGTCGCTCTCGAACGTTATCTTGTTGCAATGTGTTATTTATATGATGCTCCGCCTATGAACCATAATTATATTTGCCTGATGAATGCCGTGGAGACAGCGGTAACTATTCCGGCGCAATTGAGCAAGGAAATCCGTTCTCTGGATATTATTTTTGGCATTTGCTCCCTTGACGATTATTTTCACGGAACACCTGAGCCGAAGGATGCCCATCGTGTTCTTCGTATGTGTGAGGAGATCAGGGAATTGTTCGATAAGTCCAAAATTGAAGAGGTGCGCACGGCACAATAGCAGACTATCAAGCAGCAGGTTGGGTAGCTAGCATTGCAATGAAGTTAATTTTGGAATAGGGGGGAGAAAATGCGACTTCATTATTTACAGCATATCGAGCTGGAGCATCCTGGTCATATTTTATCCTGGGCTAAAGAAAATGGCCACGTGATTACGCATACCCGATTCTATAACCAGGAATCACTTCCCTCACTCAATAGTATTGACTGGCTAGTAGTTATGGGTGGACCCATGAACATTTATGAAGAGGATCATTACCCATGGTTAAAGGAGGAAAAAGCATTTATTAGCGAGGCAATCTCATCCGGTAAAATAGTGATCGGGTTTTGTCTCGGTGCTCAATTGATTGCGGATTGCCTTGGCGGCAAGGTAACAAGAGCGGAGCAGCCTGAGATTGGGTGGCTCCCGATTAGGTGGAACAGTCTCGCTAGTGAACACCCCTTGTTTTCATTTTTTCCGAGAAGCTCTGTCGTATTCCAGTGGCATTACGATACGTTCAGCGTTCTTCCGGCAGAGGCTAAGGTATTGGCTGAAAGTGAGTGCTGTCATCATCAAGCATTTATGTATCATGAACATGTATTTGGCTTTCAATTCCATCTGGAAAATACACCGGAGCTTGTACAGGGCTATATTATAGCAGGTGCGGCAGAGATGACACCTGCTGCGTATGTTCAGTCTCCTCAGGAGGTACTGGAGCATCCGGAGTATATTGAAATGAACAATTTTTGGATTACGAAATTTCTGACAAGACTTCAGATGCAGGAGAGGAGGTACATTGTCGGATGAGGGAGCAGGTTCACGGAATGGGCTCGGGTAAAAAAGTAGATTCAAATTATTGAGCAAACCACTGTTATTGTTTTTTGGGAATCCAAAACAATAACAGTGGTTTTATTTCTTTAAGCGGTAAATTTATTTGAATAGTGGCAATCCTGCAATATGAATTGAGCATATTGGAACAAGCAAACGCCATATATTTTGGTAATAATCTGTTTGTTGTTTCTAAAGTATAGGGTGGAGGGATTAGATTGTCAGATGAATTTGTAACCCGTTCACTAGACGAAATTCGTTTTTGGTCACGTATTATGAAAGAGCATTCTTTATTTCTTAGACTAGGTTTTAGGTGTGAGGATACACAATTGATCAAAGAGGCACTCGAATTTCAAGCGATTTTTGAAGACATCGAAAGAAGAGCCCATGCTTATCCAATCAATACCGATCCTCAAACGATCCGAGATTTTAATACAGAAGTACATACAGCTGTCACTCGAATTTGGGCGTTCAAGAGAAAGGTATTGGGTCTAATACTAACATGTAAGCTTCCAGGTCAAAATAATTTCCCCTTATTGGTAGATCACGTAAGCAGAGAAGCTAATTACTTCAGAAATCGGCTGGAGGAGCTTAATACAGGAAGACTCGAACCTTTACCTGATGCGATTATCGATGAAAATGTATTTTTTCTTAAAATTATGGCGGATCATGCAAAGTTCATAAGTCATCTGCTTGATCCGTCTGAGCGGAAGCTGGTTGAACAAGCAAGGGAGTTTAGCAATGAGTTTGATACCTTAATGTTTCAAGCGGTTGATTTAAGCTCTATGCGTCCGCAATCACAAACGGTCCCTTTGTTAAGTCAATTTGTTGATGAGAATCGGGTATCCGTAAAATCACTTCGAGATTTCAAGAAAACAGCCCGGGATTTAATCGAGGAATGCCGAATAAAAAGCATTATTCATCCGTTGCTGGCAGATCATGTTTTTCGAGAAGCTGAAAGGTTTCTGTTTATTCTCGATATGTTCGATCAATCATTATCCGGTGTTAAGGTGAATAAAAGAGAAATATTGTTTTGATCATAAAAATGAAGGAGCATTAAAGCTCCTTTTTATTTTTCCAATAATGTCATTTACAAGTATAACTTGATTATGTATCATAGCTGACAACTCATAATTAGAGCACATGATCGGAGAACTATAAAAGGAGTGCTTCAGGAATTGAAATTGTTATAGCATGTATTAGTACTGCACACTATTATAGATTTATGATATACTTTTCGTAAAAAATAAATATGAAACACAACCACTTTATTGTTTTCTGGAATCCAAAACAATGAAGTGGTTTTATTATTTTAGGAGGTAGTATATCTTGTTGCAGCTTTTGAAAAATTCTCTTTACGTGTTTTTAGGGGCGTGTTCGTTTGGTATTTTGTCTACAATCGTAAAAATCGCCTACAATAAAGGATTTGTTCTACATGAGGTAATGGCGGGGCAGTATGGGTTTGGATGGACGATCATGCTGATTTTAATGCTGATTTTCTCCAGACATAAAGTGAGCTTTAAGCAATTCATACGTCTTGCTGGTGTGGGTGCGTGTACCTGTTTAACTGGATATTTTTATTATCTCTCCTTGCAAAGTCTTCCGGCCTCTATAGCCGTAGTACTGCTCTTTCAATTTACTTGGATCGGTGTAGTGATCGAAACAATTGTGACCAGAAAACGGCCTTCCAGAGCCACCTTGTGGTCTGTCATCATATTATTAGTAGGAACGATTCTTGCAGGCGGTATTATCGGAGGTAGTGATTTGCATCTTGATCTTGCAGGAGTATTGTTTGGCTTGGGTTCGGCGCTTATGATGGCCCTTTTTATATTTTTCAGCGGAAGAGTCGAAACTGAAATCCCTTTGCTTACACGCAGCTTCCTGGTAACAACAGGCAGCTTATTACTGCTTCTTATCATGTTCACACCCCAAAAAGTATTTACGGTTTCCCTGGATGATGGATTATGGCTGTATGGTTTAGTTCTAGGCATATTTGGAGCAGTGTTACCTGTATTGCTGTTTGCCCTGGGTGCACCCAAAATAAATTCCGGGCTGGCTAGCATTCTTAGCGCGGGTGAATTTCCTGTAGCAGTTACTGCTTCAGTTATCGTCCTTCATGAGCAGGTAACCTGGTTACAATGGTTCGGAATAGTGGTCATATTGTATGGAATTGCTTATCCTCAGATACAAGAATACAAAAACTCTAAAATAATTAACGTGATGAATTAATAATGTTAATTATTTTTCGTTTGTAAGGTAAACAGTCCGTAGTACTATTATCAATAGATATTTGTTAATCATATTAATTATTATGTAGTATACTACTTCCATTGCTTTTAATAGAGGATATCTGGAATAATATTGGTACATAGAACCGGAGAGAAGGAGATCAATAAATGGCAGAGCCACTGAAAAACATGTATAGTCAAGACTTTCTAGAACAATTCGGACGGACAATAAAAGCGGTGTATCCATCGTTCAGCATAGAAGATTTTGTACAGAAGGTATTTGCTGACGAATGGCAAGAACTTGAGCTTAAAGGACGGATTCGGAAAATTACATGTTCGCTAAAGGAATGCTTGCCTGTTAAGTATGAAGAAGCTATTGAGATATTGTTAGTGGTTCACAATTCCTGCTCCGGATTCCCTTATTTGATATTACCTGACTTTGTTGAGGTATTTGGGCAAGATGATCAGCATTGGGAGCTATCTATGAGAGCATTGGAAACATTTACACAGCATTCCTCTGCTGAGTTTGCGGTTAGACCTTTTATTATTCATGATCCAGAGCGGATGATGAAGCAAATGTTTCGTTGGGCAGGGAGCCCAAATGAACACATAAGACGTCTTGCAAGTGAAGGATGTCGTCCGCGGTTGCCATGGGGACAAGCATTAACGAGGTTCAAACAAGATCCTGCGCCTATATTGCCAATATTGGAGTTGTTGAAAGAGGATTCTTCACTGTATGTTCGAAAAAGCGTAGCAAATAACCTGAACGACATTGCCAAAGACCACCCCGATATTGTGATCGATATCGCTCAACGCTGGATGGGTAAACACCCTCACACAGATTGGATCGTTCGTCATGCATGCCGAACTTTGATCCGTTCAGCGGAGCCTGAAGTGATGAAATTGTTTGGATACGCTGACACTAAGGATGGGTCGGCTCTTACGCAAAAAGCAACTATAGCGGTTAATCCCATCCAAGTTCAAATCGGGGACAGCTCTGAGCTTCAGTATGAAATTTATGTACGAGAAGGGGAGCCTGTTCGTATTCGGATCGAATATGGAATCGACTTCGTGAAATCTAGCGGTAAAGTGTCGCGCAAAAAGTTTCTATTATCAGATAAAACGGTGGATGGGGGCTCACATTTAAAGGCATCTAGAACCCATCGCTGGGCTGATCTGACAACACGTCGTCATTATCCTGGACAGCACAAAATTGTTTTGCTGGTTAATGGACAGGAAGTAGCTCATGCACAATTGCTGCTAATAAATGCACATTCTAGCTAATAATTCAGCTAAAAAGGGGTTGTCCCAAAAGTAGGTTTGGTGTCAAAACTAGAAATAGCGGTGCAAGGAAGATGATCCCTGCACCGCCTGATCCTGCCACACATTCTATGACCGTATCTCATATGTAATAGTGTCATGCTGCGGAATTCCTGAAATTCCTGCAAATGTGCAGGTTCTGTTTATGTAAAGCCTCTAAATGCCCTGAATTGCTGCAAATGTGCAGGCTTTCTCTAAGGATTCTCTTCAAACTAGTCTATTCTGAACCATATTCCTGCATTTTTGCAGGAATATGGTTCATCCTTTCATGGCTACTTTAAATAAACTGTATTTTTGCATCCTTTTCCTGATATCTTGCCTTTACACTACTAAACAAGAAGCGTCCCTCAAAGTTATCTTAGATAACTTTTGGGACATCCCCTTTTTTTACAAAAAACAGCTTCATCATTGGAGGAGTGACGATTGTAGTGATCAGGACAACAATTACAATCACAGCGAACATGTCTTGGGTGAGCAATTCAGCTTCCTGACCGATTGCAGCTATAATCAAGGCGACCTCTCCTCGCGATACCATTGCCGCACCGATTCCTAACGCGCTGCGCCATCCGAAGCCGGCAACCCTAGCACCAAAGGCAGAGCCGAGCAGCTTGGTGGCAACAGCAAGGACACTAAGCCCTGCGATTAATGCCAGCTGGGACGATATGCCTGAGAAATCAACTTTTATCCCGATTGTAGTAAAGAAGACAGGGACAAAAACGGCATAACCTATCGTTTCGATTTTTTCGGTTACCTCATGCTTGTAATCAGTCATACTAATTGCAACTCCTGCCAGATAGGCGCCGATAATGGCTGCCACCCCAGCATACTCAGCCATGTATGCAAACAGGAAGCAAATGATTAACGCTGCAGAGATTACCGTTTCTGAAACGCGAAGCGGGGCGAACTTTCGGAGCACCCAAGGAACGATTTTCCAGCCTGCAAGTAGTGCGACCGCAAAAAATGCTACCTTTTTCACTAAAATCATCCCTAGATTTACATCACCGCCAACGAAGCTCATGACAAAAGCAAGAATAATGATTACTAGAACGTCGTCAATAACAGCAGCACCCAGTATGGTTGTACCTTCTCTGGATTTGAGCTTGCCCATTTCCTTTAATGCCTGTACTGAAATACTCACACTTGTTGCAGATAATAGAAGTCCAAGGAAAATAGCTTCAAAAACTGGCATACCCAGCAGCATCCCCGTCAAATAACCCATCCCGAACGGAAGTACAATTCCCGCAATACCAACGTAAGAGGAGGCTTTTCCTGTACGTTTAAACTCATCTACATCTGTTTCCAGCCCAGCAATGAACATGAGCAAAATTACACCAATTTGACTAATTTCCTCGAGAATATCGCTACCCTTGATGACTCCCAAAACTGCCGGGCCAAGAAGAATACCAATTAACAATTTTCCCAGAACCGCGGGCTGACGTAATCTTACGCTCAGGTCTCCGGCTAATTTCGAGGCAAGCAGAATAATAGCCAGCTCCAAAATCAACAAATCAATCACCATCCTATTGCCGTTTATTATGCAAAAACAAGAAAATTAGATACAAAAAAGCCTGTTACCAAGGGAATATGATGTCAATGCGACATAGCAATTCCTTGGTGACAGGCTCCTCCAGGCTGAATCGTTTTAAATTTTATGCTTCTAATTTCCTCACTGAATTATATCAAACCGAACAGATCTGCGCCAGTCTTTTAGAACGGTAAGATATGCAATGATTGTGATATACTATAGGATAAATAATCGACCGAACCTTATTCTATGAGGAATGATAAAAGCATGGAGTACCATTCAAGATCCATTAATTTCACTGAGATAGACTTGTATGTAGAGGAGCCGGGGATTAGCATACCTCCGAGAAAAATTACCGACTCAAGCCCGGCTACAGAACTAGAGGTCCCCGTTCCATTTACTAGTCGCGAGCATCATTTTGTTCAGGAGGCCCGTAGATGTGTCAATGAACAAGGTGAGTCTGTGCCTTTTGTACCGTTTATGAGCTATTGGCCCACTTATGAGCATATGACTGCTTCACAGCAGAAGTGGTACTTCTATTGGCGGTCCGAGGTACGGAGTGAACGATATCCGAAAACGGATCTGTCCTATATTTTTATATATGTATATGAGCTTATTAATGGTATTGGGTGGAGTGATCCAAAGATCGGTTATGAGCTGTTGGACAAGATATCGAAGGCTTACGGCGGTAATTATCCTCAATTGAATGGTTATTTAAAGGAGTGGATCTCTGACTTTGTGTTAGTCCACTCTTTAGAAGTGCCTTTAATTGAAATACTTGCTCGATCTGGCGGTACATGTTCAGGAGAAATAATGGATATGGAGCTACTCAGAATTTTTAGAGACCAGCCATCCCGGATATATTTGGACCTTCTTTTAACATTAAGTGACTACGATCTTCGTCGCAGCAAATTTTATCAGGAGAGCGGTAAGCTCGATTTAGATTTGTATCTTCCGCGTATTGTCGTCATGGTGGATGCATATCTGCAAAAAACATGTGGAATGAAGCTGATCGAAAAATTCCCGCCAGGTCAAGAACAAATCACTGAACGCTACCTTTATCACAGTGCGGTTTATGATAATACTTTATATGGAAGAACAATTACTATTAAGACAATACCGATTCGAAGCGTTGCTCCACTTAGGGAATATATCACTCAAATTATTAGATTCACCGAAAATAAGTTAAGGGATTTAAGAGGCTTTAAAGGGCGGTTAAGGGGTGTATGCCTTGAGCAAGAAATTGAGCATTTGATTGAGCGATATCTGGAGAAGGAGTTCACACAGAAGGTAGCTTCTGAGCCTGTTATCACAATAGATGAGGACAAATTGGCTGTGCTGCAGCAGGATACCGATTATGTCCGAAGTATGCTTACCATTGAAGAGGAACCGGAAAAGGCTGCGGATACGACCGTAACGCAGGATGCTTCTCAGTTGAATGCAAGTGAAGAAGAGGAGCTCGAAAAACCTGAAATAGACCCTCAGAAGTGTGAATCTGCCGAAATCGTTTGGGATACCTCCAAACTGGACGAGGAATGGTCGCAGTTCGCAAGTTTGCTTAGTCCATGTCAGCTGGAGGCATTATGTGCCATGATTAGCGCTTCTGCGACTGCTCAGCTAGAGCGTGTGGCTGAAACATATGGTACGATGCCGGAGCTCATAATCGATGACATTAACAGCCTTGCAATGGAAACGATCGGTGACCTTGTTATTGACGGGGATCGTATCGCTGATGAATATATGGATTATTTTGAGAATCTGAAAGGATGGTCCTCGTGAATGAAGTGAAAATACCAAAGCGACTTACAACAGCGCTTGTCAACTCACTGACTGCCGGTGTTGTACCTCGCGTGGGTCTGGAGCATATCGCGGTTGGGCGCAGAGTGGAAGTAGAGTCTATTTTAAGAGATATGGACAATATTGCAGAGGGCGGAGCTGCGTTTAAATTCATCGTTGGTCGTTACGGAAGCGGTAAAAGCTTCTTGCTTCAGATGATTCGCAACTATGCGATGGATCGGGATTTTGTAGTTGCAGATGCGGATTTGTCTCCTGAACGCAGACTGGTCGGTACTAAAGGACAGGGGCTGGCAACCTATCGGGAACTCATGACACACTTGTCTACAAAGACTCGTCCTGACGGAGGGGCTCTGGAATCGATTTTGCAAAAATGGTATGCGGCCTTACAGCAAGAGGTTATGAAAGAGCAGGGGTTGCGCCCCAATGATCCTGCTTTAAATGTTGAGGTGGAGCAGCGAATTTTTACGGTTACAGCAGAAATGCAGAATATGGTTCATGGCTTTGATTTTGCGAAGGTATTAGCCCTTTACTGGAATGGATATAAGCTCGCTGATGACGATCAAAAGCAGGCTGCTCTTCGGTGGTTGCGCGGGGAGTTTCCTACCAAAACAGAGGCAAAAAAGGAACTGAATGTCGGTGTGATTATCGATGATGAGAACTGGTATGACTACATGAAGCTATGGTCAGAGTTCACAGCACGAATTGGCTATAAAGGTTTGCTAATTTTTATCGATGAAGCCGTTAATTTGTACAAAATCACGAACAGTATTTCCCGCCAGAGCAACTATGAAAAGCTGCTCACGATGTTTAACGATACTATGCAAGGAAAAGCAGAGCATCTAGGTATCTTTGTTGGCGGAACCCCCCAATTTGTCGAAGATGAGAGAAGGGGGCTGTTTAGCTACGAAGCCCTTCGTTCGCGTCTGATTGAAGGACGGTTTGCCGGAAATGGTTATGTGAACTATACAGGACCTATCCTGAAGCTCGAAATGCTCTCCAATGAGGAAATTTTGATTTTACTGCAAAAGCTTGTTCAAATACATGCCCAGCATTTTGGCTATACGCCTTCGATCAGCAATCAGAACATGATCTATTTTATGGAGACAGCGGTTGGTAGATTAGGTGCGGAACAGCTGCTTACACCACGTGAAGTGATTCGTGATTTTATGGACATTCTGCATACATTGCATCAAAATCCGGAGGCATCCTTTGAACAGCTTGTAGGTGAGCAAGCTAGTATACCTGAGGAAGCCAATCGCGATGAAGTGGATGATTTTTTGACGGAGTTTGAATTATGAGTACGAATCCGTTCTATAGACTAGCACCCTTTATTCAGGAGTTTATTTACAAGCGGAAATGGGATACTTTGCGGGCGGTTCAGGTTGAAGCGTGCCGGGTATGCTTTGAAACTCCTCATCACCTGTTAATTGCTTCTGGAACGGCTTCGGGAAAAACGGAGGCTGCTTTTTTTCCTGCCTTAACCGAGCTGTATGAGCGGCCCTCCAGCTCAGTGGGGATATTGTATATCGGGCCTCTAAAAGCATTAATCAATGACCAATTTGAAAGGCTAAAGGATTTGCTTAAGGAATCACGTATTCCGGTGTGGCATTGGCATGGGGATGTGTCTCAGACTGAAAAAAGCAAACTGGTGAGAAATCCTTCCGGTTTACTGCAAATCACACCTGAATCTCTTGAAGGGCTTCTTATGAATCGGCCAAATGCGATTCCGGCTTTATTTAAAGACCTGCGATATATCATTATCGATGAGGTTCACGCTTTTATGGGGGTGGATCGAGGCATTCAGGTGTTAAGCCAGATTGCACGGATTGAAGTAATGACTGGAGCTAAGCCGCGACGCATCGGGCTATCGGCAACGCTTAGCGATTATGAGTCAGCAAAGGCATGGCTGGGCGCTGGCAGCCCACAACAGGTTGAGGTAGCTACTTCACCTGGAGGGCGCAAGCTTCGTCTGCGGGTAGATCATTTTTCTTTACCCGACGCACGTGATGAGGAACAAGCAGAACATTTGCAGAACGCTCGAAAAGCATACAATGAGTATATTTACGATAGCACGCATTTAAAAAAAGCTCTGATCTTTACCAATAGCCGTTCTGATGCGGAGCTGGTCACCTTGGAGATGAGGAGAGTCGCAGCCAAACGACATCAACCGGATGTCTATTATGTGCATCATGGAAGTATTTCGGCGATGCTGAGAGAAGAGGCTGAGAACGCGCTGAAAAGCGGGTCAGGTCCAGCAGTAGCCGCAGCGACACTCACATTGGAGCTAGGTATTGATCTGGGTGAGCTTGAAAGAGTCGTCCAGCTTGGTGCGCCATACAGCGCGTCGAGCTTTGTTCAAAGAATGGGGCGTTCCGGCAGGCGTGAAGACGCGGCATCCGAAATGCTCTTCGTCATTGAGGAGACGGAGGACGAAGAAGCTCCACTTCCCGCCAGAATGCCTTGGACCTTGCTTCGAGCGATCGCTGTCATTGAATTGTACATTCATACCAAATGGGTCGAGCCTGTGGACGTTCGGCAAATGCCCATAGGAACCATGTATCATCAGACGATGAGCATATTAAAAAGCATAGGGGAGGCGGAGCCGGCTGATCTCGCCAGATCGGTGTTGTCGCTGCCTTCATTTAATCAAGTAAGCCCGGATCAGTACAAAGTCTTTCTGAACTATCTCATTCAGACCGACCATATTCAGTGGACAGAAGAAAAGGCATTGATCGTCGGCCTGACCGGGGAGAAAATCATAAACAATTTCCGCTTCTATGCCGTGTTTAAGGATGATGAAGAGCATTCAGTATACAATGGTTCTGAAGAGATTGGCTCGATCACAACCGTCCCACCTCCAGGTTACTGCTTTACACTTGCCGGGAAGCTCTGGAAGGTGGTAGAAGTAGATGCGAAGCATAAGGCGGTGTATGTGAAGCCTGCCATAGGAAAAGTGGACACGCTCTGGATTGGTTCAGGAGGAGATATTCATACCTCAGTAGTGAAAAAGATGAGAGAGGTGCTAAGCGAGCATACCATTTACCCTTATCTGTCTCCGCAAGCCGTTAATCGGCTGGAAAGAGCTCGACGTCTTGCCAGAGAAACCGGATTAGCCAAGCAGATCGTTTTACCCGCGGGTGGGGACTCGCTTTTTGTATTACCATGGGTAGGCAGTAAACAATTCCGAACATTGGAGCGTTTATTGAAGCATAGGCTGTCAGAACGGCTAGCCTTAAGAACGGTTATTCCGATGGAGCCTTATTATATGATCGTATCCGGTAAAAGTGACGCCCAGACCTTAATTCATGAAATCATGAGCGAATGTAATCAAAGTAATGAAGAAAGTCTATTAGTGCCAGATGAAGCGCCTTACCTTGGAAAATACGATGAATTCGTTGCTCCAGAGTTAGTTCGGCAAGCGTTTGCGACGGATGGATTGGATTTGAAAGGACTGCGGAAAAGTTTGTTGTAAAATAAAGATCAGGTAGCCTTGTTCAAGGGCCAACCTGATCTTTATTTAGTTAATTCACAGCATTAATTTTTCTTGTTATAATGATTTCTTTGATTATTTTTGCGAAATTCACGGGGAGATTCTCCCACAATTTTGGTAAACATGATTGAAAAATAGTTTGGATTTTCATATCCAACCATTTTGGCTACTTCCCAAATTTTCTTGTTTGTAGTGGTCAATAAATAAGTAGCTTCTCCCATACGGCGTTGGATCAAGTAGTTAATCGGAGAAATCCCGAAATTATTAGTAAAGATATGAATCAGATAATATGAATCAATATGGAACATCATGGCAATATCCTTAAGATTCAATTGATGCGTGTAATTCGTATCCAGGAACTCCTTGATCCGGTTTGCCAGCGGAGCCTTGCTTTCCTTCGCTGTATGATTCTGCGCGTGAATCATACGTTCGATCAACAGAAATACTGCCTCAAATAAATGCTGCGAGATTTGCTCATAGCCTTCATTACGAATGGAAAATTCCTCGAACAACGTTTTCATCAGTAGCAACAGCTCATTCGAATAATGATTTGAGCGAATTACTGGCTCCCGGTCTGGATGGATCACCCAATCCCTGGTTTCGGCGATTAGTGGAAGGAAACGAAAACCGCAGTAATAAGTAAATAATGGATCTTCCGGATGAGATCGTTCCTCATGCAGGATACCTCGATTGTAAATCAACAGGTCTCCTTTTTTTGCCGTGTACACCTTGTCATCAATGATATACGTACCGACACCCTTTACAATGAAAATGATTTCGTGCAAATCCTCATGTTTGTGCAGAGGGAGCATCCAATCCGGATTAGCATTTAACTTGCCTGCATATAGAAGCTGACAATGGTATGGTGAGTGCTGCTCATTTAATAGGTTATGTTGGCTTGTAGACACGAGTAATCCTACTTTCATTGGTATCTAATATATGTAAGCGCTCCAAATGACAACATATATCATGTTTTCACTAAAGAAAACAACAATCTTTATTGTACCCATATCTGTTCGTTTGTAAAATTTATTTGAAAATATCGAGTATGTAACTGCCTCAACCATTAGGAGGGTACTATGAAAGCAGTCAACGAAAGAGCTTTGGTTTTTTCCTTTACACTCATGGCATTTTTGCTAGGAACGACGGAATACATTATTGTTGGATTATTGACCGAGATCGCTGCTTCGCTTCAAATTACGCTAGCCGTAGCAGGGACTTTAGTTTCGGGTTTTGCGATAGCTTACGCTATAGGGACACCTATTTTTATGACTGTTGTCAGTCGAATCTCAAAAAAGAAAGCGATGCTTGGCATCATCGCCCTGATCATCTTGTTTAATTTACTAAGCGCAGTGTCAGGGACTTACATTCTGTTGATGATAACTCGAATTATTACAGCCATCCTGTGCGGACTAGCGATCTCGCTTTCGTTATCAGCAGTTAGTGAGGTCATTACCCCTGCGAACCAGGGAAGGTCTGTTTCGTACATTTTGGGAGGCTTTGGTGTTGCCAATGTACTGGGAGTTCCGATTGGAACCTTTGTGGGACAGCACTTCGAGTGGCAGGCTTCATTTGTGTTAACTGCACTGATGGGAGTTATTGTTTTTATATTGAACGCGATCGTTATCCCGTCTAACCTTACTAGCAGCAAAGGATCGCTTAAGGAGCAGTTTGGATTACTGACGAACGGACGCATTCTGTTAGCATTTATGATTCCAGTATTGGGAACCGGGGCAGTATTCAGTATATACACATTTATCAGACCGTTAATGGAAAATGTAATGGCTATACCCACAAGTATGGTCAGTTGGGTATTATTGATCTATGGTGTAGCGGTAATTTTCAGCACTTGGCTGGGAGGGCGCATCGCTTCGCGCAATGCTCTTGCTAGATTGCGTGTCGTATTTTTGATTCAAGCTGCGATTTATGTTGTGTTCTCACTTACAGCTTCAGTTCCTTTTTTGGGAGTGACCGTATTCCTCATAAGCGCTTGTGCTTCGAATTTGCTCAATGTAACTTCTCAGCTATACTTGATAGAGCTCTCTGTTGAACATTCTCCGGCTTCGAGGGATTTTGCAGCTTCGCTGAATCCGGTAGCGGCCAACATAGGTATAGCAGGCGGATCAGCGCTTGGTGGAATCATGGTGGACAATGCCGGATTAACCACTCTTCCTTGGACAGCAGTGGGACTCGCATTGTTAGCTTTTGCAGCAACCGCTATAAGCTATCAATTGCACGTAAATGCACGTCCACGTCATGCTGCCAAAGGGATTTTATCATAAATTATTGAGTCGAGAAAAGGTTGAGTTCGTTCATACGAAGGCTCAGCCTTTTTTTGTAGCGTTCAAATTGTTAACCTGAAATTCAAATTTATGGTTTACAATAGAAGTCTATCAAGCTATGATTTATTCATTACATAGATGTCGACTCTTTGTAAGTTTATTATTTTTTCCATATCAACGGAGGTATCAGTGTGAAAACAAAAGAAATGGTATTCGCTGCGTTATTCGCTGCATTAATAGGTGTATTAGGCATGATTCCACCAATTCCACTTGGCTTTATTCCAGTACCGATCACTACACAAACCTTAGGTGTTATACTTGCAGGATGCTTTTTAGGAAAGAAAACAGGTACGCTAAGCGTAATTTTATTTATTGTATTAGTCGCATTAGGTTTACCTTTGTTATCTGGTGGACGGGGAGGTCTTTCCGTTTTTGCAGGACCAACTGTCGGATATTTCTTAAGCTGGCCAATCGCTGTATTTTGTATCGGATATTTGACTGAAAAGGTATGGTCAACGTTAAGAACGTGGAAAGTAGTCATCATTAATTTTGTGTTCGGCGTTGTGCTTATTAGTTTAATCGGTGCTCCAGTGATGGCTCTTATTACGCATACCTCGGTTTGGGCTGGACTTGTCGGAGCTACTGCATTTCTGCCTGGAGATTGTATTAAAGCCATTATCGCAGCCATTATTGCGGTTCAATTAAAAGCTGTCAGTCCGATAGAAGAAAAAGTTCAACATTCATAGTTATTCAGATTTAAAACAGGTGATCGAGATGAATCTAGTAGAGCCGATATTAAGACATGCTATCGAGCAGCCCGGAACAATTGCATTAACCGATGGCCAAAAGAGCCTGACTTACATGGAATTAGTTCAGAGAATGAAAAAAATAGCAGTGGGCCTGCAACAAAATAGACTCATCCATGACCATGTCGCCATTTTGAGTACGAATCGAATAGAATTTGTGGAGGTTTTTCTAGGGGCCATTTATGCAGGGTGTATTCCAATTCCTGTGGACCCAAAATGGAGTTCCAATGAAATAAAAGCTATTTTAGAGCAGACTCAGCCTAAATTGATTTTTACTGAAACTGCATTTGCAAACAATCCAGTCCTACAGGATCTAGAGAAAAAGCTTTTCATCTTCTCAGATGCAGAAAAAGGTTCTTATGACTTATGGTTAGATCGTTTAAATACCGAGGCAAAGCTCGATGATAGTAACGAATTATTATTCATCGGCTTTACGTCAGGCACAACAGGTGCACCAAAAGGGTATATGCGTACACATGCATCGTGGATCAAAAGTTTTGAAGCAACAAAGGAAGCATTCCAGCTGAATGATATGGAGCATATTTTAGCTCCAGGTCCATTTGTTCATTCGTTGTCATTATTTGCTTTATTGCAGAGTCTTTACAATGGAGTGACCTTTCATATCGTGCAGCATTTTAATGCCGCAAAGGTGTTGAAGCTGTGCCAGCAGATACCCAATGCCATTATGTTTGTTGTGCCAACGATGATTGAATCCATGCTACAGCTGGCATCGTCCGATCAGACATTCATTCAGGCGTTGATTAGCTCGGGCGGTAAGTGGTCAGAGGCGTCAAAGCAAAAGTGTAGAGAAGTATTCGTGGGAAGTAAACTATATGAATTTTACGGCTCATCCGAGGCGAGCTATATCAGTTATGTGGACGTTACTACAGCGACTAGAAATGATTCACTAGGTAAACCATTTACAGGCGTAGAAATCTCCATTCGTGATGAACATTTTCAGGAGGTACGAACCGGGCACACTGGGCAGCTATTCGTTCGAAGTGAGCTAATGTTTCTAGGCTATCATCATCTGCCTGAAGAAACAGAGGCCGTCCTTCAGGACGGGTGGCTGATTACTGGCGATTATATGTACAAGGATAAGGAAGGCTTTTTGTATTTGGTAGGTCGTGCTAAAAACAGGTTGGTGTCAGGTGGATTTAATGTTTTTCCGGAAGAGATAGAGCTTGTGCTGCAGCAACTTCCGGCTATTCAAGAAGTAATGGTATTAGGCGTACCGGACGATTATTGGGGAGATAAGCTTACGGCACTCGTAAAATGGAACGGACAACAAAGCCTATCGCTTGAGGAAATTAAAGATTATTGCCGGAAGTATTTAGCTCACTACAAAGCCCCGAAGCAGCTTATTACGGTAGAGCAATTTAAATACACAAGCAGCGGAAAAATTGCCCGTCAGGCGATGAAAGACTACATGAAAAGAGTGATGATATGATAGAGGTCGTCATTGTCATGGCAAAGCGTACTCCAATTGGCAAGATCGGCGGCATTCTAAGCACGCTTGAACCTGAGGCATTGCTTGCACCACTTATTCAGCATATTGTAGCAGAAACGAAAATACCCACGGAAAGCATCGATGACGTAATCATTGGCAATGTAGTAGGTCCAGGCGGTAATATAGCACGGGTTTCTGCTTTGGAAGCGGGGCTTCCTGTCACAGTCCCGGGTGTCACCATTGATCGGCAGTGCGGTTCCGGACTCGAGGCCATCAATATAGCGTTACGATTGATTCAAAGCGGCGCAGGTGAAGTTTATTTAGCGGGCGGTGTTGAAAGCACAAGCCGTGCACCATGGAGAATGTTCAAGCCGCAAACCTTATCGGGCGTACCTCAGCTCTATACGCGAGCACATTTTACTCCTGGCACTTACGGCGATCCTGATATGGGCATAGCTGCTGAGAATGTGGCTCTAAAATACGCGATTTCCAGAGAGGATCAAGATCGATTTGCATTTATAAGCCACCAAAAAGCCATTTATGCACAACAGACTGGTCGATACCAGCAAGAAATAGTCTCTCTACAGGTTGAAGGAAAATGGATTACGACCGATGAATGTCCAAGGTTTAATACGAGTATAGAACAACTGCAAAAATTGCCGTCTATTTTTCAGGAACAAGGTACTGTAACAGCAGGCAATGCATGTCCAATCAATGACGGGGCTGCTCTAGTACTGATGATGTCCCGTGAAAAATGCGAAGAGCTAGGCCTAAAGCCTGTTTTGCGTGTAGTGGATGCTCAAGCTGCAGGTGTTGATCCAAATTATTCAGGTATTGGTCCAGTTCCAGCGGTTCAAAAGGTGCTAAGACGCCATCAGCTATCCGTTTCCGACCTGGATATTGTAGAGTTTAATGAAGCCTTTGCCTCTCAAGTGCTGGCTTCACTGAAGGAGCTCCAGATTCCTGAGAATAAGGTCAATCGTGGCGGTGGCGCATTAGCGATCGGTCATCCTTACGGTGCATCCGGGGCTATCTTAATGACTCGTTTATGTGCAGAAATGCTGCACCAGCCATACAAAAGAGGACTTGCCACGTTGGGAATTGGCGGTGGGTTAGGAATCGCGACCATCGTAGAGGCTACCCTATGACAATTGCCCGTCATCGACTGCACATCACCGCTGAGTGGATTCTGGATTATGCCAAAAGTATCGAAGCACCTGTGCAAACGATAAACAACCTTCTGATCGCACCTGTCACGATGCCAATCATATTCTGGCAACAATTTGATATTCCTTGGTTGAAGAAGCATACCCTTTTGATTCATGGTTCACAGTCATTTTCATACGAACTACCAATTAGTGCAGGCATGATCTTGGATTGTGAATTATCATTAACAAAGATAGAGAAAAAGACGAGCAGACAGGGTGAACTGACGCTTTTTACGCATACCCTTGTCTGTAAATGCAACGAGGAGCACATTGTCACAGCGGAAACTGTATTAATTCTAATAGGTGACGGAGCATGAGAAAATGCATAACAGCTGAAGCTATCCAGCAATATGCAGAAGCTTCTAAGGATAGGGCTGACATTCATTTAAACGCTGAAGCCGCAGCAAAGGCTGGATTCAGGCGTCCTATCGCGCATGGCATGTATATCATGGGGCTAGCGCAATCCATATATTTATCCGAAAACCCCATGAAGTGGATTACAGCGTACAGTATGAAATTTGAAAAGCCACTTTTAGTAGAAACTGTTGTGATTTTTGACTTTGAGGAAAGTAATGAAAATGTCCTGGTGACCGTTACAGCAGAAACCGGAGAGGTGATTACCTCGGGCGTTTTTTCTACGAAAGAGAGGTTTGAATGAAAAAAGTAGCTTTAATTACTGGAGCAAGCAGAGGGATAGGTCGAAGCATCGCTGTACATCTTGGGCAATCCGGTTATCAAGTTGTTGTAAATGGTACAAAGCAAGCTTTGATAAACGAAGTTGTAGATGAGATTCTTCAGGCTGGTGGTACGGCGTTTGGGTATTGTGCCAATGTTGCTGATCCGGCAGCAGTTACTGCAATGGTGGATGCTGTCGTGGCTAAGTATGGATGTATAGATGTATTGATTCATAATGCTGGAAATTTGCATGACCAAACATGTTCTCGTATGACGGATGAAGATTGGCATTCTGTACTTGCTGTACATTTGAATGGTGCTTTTTATTGCATTAATCGTGTACTTCCGCATATGCAAAATAATGGTGGCGATATCCTTTTGATGACCTCAACGGCTGGCTTGACCGGTTCAATCGGGCAGGTGAATTACAGTGCTGCCAAAGCCGGAATACTCGGCATAGTGTGGACGCTAGCGGCTGAACTGAAGCGTGAACATATCAGAGTGAATGCAATTTCACCAGCTGCGTTAACGGATATGACGAGACCTGTGATCGAGCATTTAAAGGGTAAGCATGCAAGCCGTAATGAGCCTCTGCCTGAGTTTTGGCGTGTAGGTGAAGCCGATGATATTGCTCGTTTCGTAGTCGAATTGTTGGCACAGCGGGATGATAATTTATCAGGTGAAATATTTGGTGTGAACGGTTTGAAGGTAACGAAGTGGCAAAAGCCTGAGCCTGTTTTTTCCGAAAATAGTATAGAGGCATTTTTTAAGGTATTGCATCATCAGAAAGGAAGTAAATAATGCTTACGTTCGATCATGTTCATTTTTATTATAAAAAAGGACAGCCTGTCGTCGAGGATATCAGCTTCACAATCACTGCAGGGGAGTATGTAGCGATTGTGGGAGCGAATGGCGGCGGAAAGTCAACGATCGCCAAGCTGATGGATGGACTGCTGCTGCCTAAGGAAGGCAGTGTCAAATTTAAAGATCTAGACACAGGAATTCCTGCTGATCTGGCTAATATTCATGAGCAATTAGGCTTTGTGTTTCAAAATCCGGAAGACCAATTCATCACCACGACAGTGATGGATGAGGTGTTGTTTGGATTAGAAAATATCTCTGTGCCTGGAGAGGAAATCAGCATTCGACTCCATCAGGCATTACAAGCCGTGCAAATGGAGGATTATCTGGAAGCTATGCCGCATCAGCTATCCGGTGGTCAAAAGCAGCGAGTAGCTATTGCCGCAATTTTAGCGATGCGTCCCCAACTCATTATTTTCGACGAGTCGACATCCATGCTTGATCCACAGAGTAGGAAGCAGGTGTTGTCTATTATGCGTGAGCTGAATCAACAAGGCATGACCATTGTACATATTACTCATCACATGGAGGAAGTGCTGTTGGCTGACCGTGTGATGCTGCTGCATCAAGGACGCCTTATATTTGATGGCGAACCTTATACTTTTTTTGCAACTGTTCCCGTAGAGGACTATCAGCTAGAGCTTCCTTTTGCGGTAAGGCTGTATCATCAACTCCATCTAACAACTCCACTAACGGCAAATTGGAAGGAGATGATTACTTCGCAATGGTCTACGAATTACAAAATCTAAGCGTAAACTATGATGATCATGCTGCATTGCGAAGCATTAGCTGTACGATCCAGGAGGGCAAATGGATTTCCGTTATTGGTCAAACGGGTGCAGGTAAATCTACTTTCGTTAAAGTGCTGAAAGGCCTGATTCCCTCTTTTGACGGAAACTATATGATTAATGATCAACCTGTTATTAGAGACACTAAAGGACGACTTAAGGTCATCCCGGAGATAGGCTTCGTTTTTCAATACCCTGAGCATCAGTTATTTGAAACGAGCGTATACAAAGAACTTGCCTTTGGAGCGAAGCTACAGGGTTATTCAAATCAGCAGATCACGGAGGCAATCGATTCTATATTGCCGCAGGTGGGGCTGTCGGAAGAGATTCTCTCGTACGCTCCCTTCCAATTAAGCGGGGGACAGAAGCGCCGTGTAGCTGTGGCCTCGGTGATGATGATGAATCCGAAGCTGCTTATTCTGGATGAACCAACGGCAGGTCTCGATCCCTTAAGCCGAGCAGCACTGCTGCAATACCTGCAGCAATGGCAGAAGCAAGATAAAAGTCGCACCATTATTTTCATATCTCATCAACTGGATGATGTTGCCGAGTATTCGGATGAAGTTATGGTATTTCATAAAGGACAGCTTAAGGGACATTTCAACGCCTGCAAATTATTTCTGGACAAGAACGAATTACTCGAAGAGCTAGGATTGTCATTGCCAGAACCTGTGCAGCTATTAAAGCTGGTTGAGCAGTTATGCGGCCGGAAGATAGAAGTCGATAGCTGTAAGGAGCGGGAAATTTTTGATAAAATAATGCCAATCTGGCATGCAAGGGGCTTCTAAATGGCTAATATCGTATTATTGGGGCTATATTTAGAGACGAATTCCATATTTCATCGACTGGACCCAAGGACGAAGCTATTAGGTTTGATTATAATCATGCTGAGTTTTCTGACGCTGGGTACGTTCCTCAGCTATGCAGTGGCAACCTTTTTTGTTATCAGCATATTGCTGTTGTCCAAAATTCCTTTTTACGTGTTTGCGAAGGGGTTAAAGCCCATTTTATTCATTTTGATGTTTACTTTTATCTATAATGTATTGTTCACGAAGGGTACTGTAATTTGGTCCTGGTCTTTCCTGGAGGTCACTGCTGAAGGATTGATCAACGGGACACGTTTCGTCTGGCGTATTGTTTTACTCATCTTGCTTGCTTCCATTTTAACGTTAACTACTAAACCACTAACATTAGCACATGGTCTGGAAAAGCTGCTGTCACCGCTGTCCAGAATAAACGTGCCTGTAGAACAATTTTCGTTAATGATCGTCATTGCGATTCGATTTATTCCGACGATTATGCAAGAGCTTGAACGTATTCTTTTGGCGCAAAAAGCCAGAGGTTATGATATAGCAGCTTTAAAGCTGCCTCAACGAATTTTTGCATATATTCCGGTTTTGATTCCTTTACTCTTTACGATCATTCAACGTGCCGAAGTGTTGTCCAACGCAATTGATGCACGAGCTTACGGGAATGGCAAGGGGAGAACCGTTTATAAACAGCTACAATTCCAGCAGCTTGATTATTGGGTAGGGGGAGTAGCTGTATTGTTTGCGACGACTCTTATTTTATTAGAGCTTGGCGGATTGTAATGAAAGGGTGATGGCGATGAAATGGAATACACGTCTGACCGAATTGTTGCAAATTAAGTATCCTATTGTTCAAGGAGGGCTTGCGTATTTAGCTTATGCGGACCTCGCTGCAGCTGTTTCGAATGCAGGTGGACTGGGTCAAATCACAGCCATGAGTCTCCCCGATGCAGATGCATTACGCCAAGAAATACAGCTTGCACGTTCTTTGACAGATAAGCCCTTCGGAATTAATTTTGCCATTGGGCAGCATGGTATAGGGTATGAGGATAGAGTACAAGTTGCGATCGCTGAGAAAGTACCCGTTGTGACGATTACAGGTGGAAACCCTGCGCCGATTTTAGAGATGCTGCGGTCTACCGATATTAAAGCATTGGTGCTCGTTTCCACGCGTAGACAGGCACAAAAAGCCGAACAGCTAGGTGCTGCTGCCGTAATTGTAGTTGGTCAAGAGGGCGGAGGACATTTAGGACGTGATGATGTGGGTACGATGGTGCTTGTTCCTCAAGTGGTCGATGCGGTAAAAATTCCTGTCGTTGCCTCTGGCGGTATCGGAGATGGTCGCGGATGGATGGCAGCTCATGCTCTTGGAGCGGAGGGAATCGAGATGGGCACACGCTTTATCGCTACCCAGGAATGCATTCATGCTTCTGCTTCATACAAGAATGCTTTAATCGAAAGTTCAGAGTCTGACACAGTGGTTATTAAACGTTCGATTGGAGCACCTGCCAGAGTATTACGAAGTGACTTTACTGATAAAGTTGTTGAAATTGAGCATCATTCACCGACCTATGAGTCTTTAAAGGACTATATTAGCGGCGAAGTCAACAAGCGATGGATTTACGATGGCATCAAGGAAGAAGGATTCGGTTGGGCAGGCCAGGTTACTGGCATGATTCATGATATCCCAACGGTTTCAGAGCTGATCGACAGAATGGTGAGTGAAGCAGGTACAATTCGTGAGAAGTGGGGCTATTAAAGTGTTAATGAGGCTATTGAGATTTTAATTTTTATTTTTACTGACAGAGTACTTTAGGTATTCATCTCCCCACACAAATATGGATTCTAAGCTGGGGATCAGCTTTCTGCCTAAATCGCTAAGAGCACACTCCCATAGTATACTAAAACATACTTACGATATTAAAATATCGTACTTGTTAATAATGAACTGTGATAACTATAATAACATAAACCTTAATCAATGGTTTGTATAAATGGAGGTAATAAAATGAAAATATTAGTGACTGGAGCAACTGGAAATTTAGGATCGTTAGTTGTACAAGAGCTTTTAAAAATAGTACCTGCAGAAAGTATTGCGGTTAGCGTACGTGATCCCCAAAAAGCAGAGCATCTAAGCGCACAAGGCATTGAAGTACGACAAGGAGATTTTAATGATTATCATTCATTGGTATCTGCTTTTACCGGAATTGATCGATTACTGATAATTTCAACCGATGATTTGCAAAATCGAGTGAACCAGCAAGCCGCGGCAGTAAAAGCTGCAAAAGAAGCTAATGTTAGTTTCATCGCATACACGAGTGCGCCGAATGCTCCAAATAGTAAATTAGTGTTAGCCAAGAGCCATAGTGAAACAGAAGAAGTGATCAAAGAGTCTGGGATTCCATATTCATTCCTTCGCAACAATTGGTATTTAGAAAATGAAATGGCTACATTCCAGTCAGTTCTACAGGGTGGGCCTTGGGTTATAGCGACAGGCGAGGCCAAAATAGGCTGGGCATCGCGTAGAGATTTTGCTGAGGCAGCAGCACGTGTTCTTACTGGAGAAGGGCATGAGAATACTGTGTATGAATTGTCAGGCACACCTTTAACTCAGGAGGAGCTCGCCAACATTTTTGCAGAAGCCATGAATCGTGATGTTCAGGTGCAATATGTAGATCTGGAAACTTATAGTAAAATGCTAAGTTCAACTGGAATGCCGGAAGCCGTTGTAGGATTATTAGTTTCTCTTCAAAAAGATATAGGCGACGGCGAATTAAACATCGAGAGTAATGATCTCGAAAAGTTATTAGGTCATCCAACAACGCCACTTAAAACGGCTTTTCAAGAATTGTTATCCTAAGGAATTTATTACTCGAGAGTCTCTGATGAGGCTCTTTTTTTAGGAAGGGATGTATTCATGAAAAAGATTATAGTCATTGGAGCGGGAATTCTCGGGGCATCAACAGCGTATCATTTGGCCAAAATGGGCGCAGATGTTCTGATAATAGACCGAAAAGATAAAGGACAGGCTACCGATGCCGCTGCAGGCATCATTTGTCCCTGGCTCTCACAACGGCGTAACCAAGCGTGGTACAGGCTCGCAAAGGCTGGCGCACGCTTCTATACAGGGTTAATTGAAGAGCTTAAACATGAGGGGGAAACAGAAACAGGTTATGCACAAGTTGGCGCTCTTAGCATTCATCATGATTTAGAGAAAATTGACAAGATGGTGGAGCGCGCATATCAACGCAAAGGGGACGCACCTGAAATCGGAGAAATTACCCTGCTCAACGAAAATGAGACGCATGAGCTGTTTCCTCTATTAGAGGAGGGTTATCACTCCGTTCATATTAGCGGAGCTGCCCGTGTGGACGGACGTGCGCTTCGTGATGCGTTGATCCGCTCAGCACAAAGAAATGGGGCCGTATTTACACAAGGAGATGCTGTGCTTCAATATGAGCCGAACCGAGTAACAGGAGCCGCTGTAGGGACAAAGTGTTATTCGGCTGAAGAGGTCATAGTTTGTGCAGGTGCGTGGGCAAATCAATTGATGGAGCCATTAGGTATAGACTTTCAAGTTCGTTATCAAAAGGCTCAAATTTTGCATTTACAAGTTTCGAATGATCAAGACACAGGGGCCTGGCCTGTAGTCATGCCACCTTCCGATCAATATTTGTTAGCGTTTGGGGACCAAAAGATCGTTATAGGAGCGACTCACGAAAATGAAGTAGAAGGTTATGATATTAGAGTTACGGCAGGCGGGATGCAGGAAATTTTGAACAAAGGGCTGGAGCTGGCCCCCGATTTGGCAAACAGCATATTTGAGGAGGTAAGGGTTGGTTTCCGTCCTTTTACCCCAGGATTTCTTCCGGTGTTAGGTGCTGTACCGGGCTGGCAAGGCCTGATTACGGCTAACGGTCTAGGAGCGTCTGGTTTGACGATGGGTCCTTATATAGGAAGCCAACTTGCCAAGTTAGCTTTGGGGATGGATATAGATCTAGATATAAATGATTATGATGTTCGGAAAGCCTTTGGTGAAAACCATCCCCAAAATGGTTAGAATGGGTTGCATCCATGTCTATGTAAACTATCTAAAGCTTTGGTCTCGCAAAACGCCCAAGGATTTCTGTGGATTGCACGACATTCATGAAGGCAGTAGGATCGGTCTGGATAACTGTTTTTCTGACGGCCGCCAGTTCATATCGTGTGGTTACGGTCATCAGAGTGTAGTTTTCTTGCTCACTATACCCGCCCTCAGAATGGATACACGTAATTCCATGGTGAAGCTTGCGCAGCTGACAAAGCATCTGATCTTTTTCCTTTGTAATGATGAAGCAGGTAACCTTGATATGTCCAACATGAATCATGTCAACGACTCTGCCCTTGACGAAAGTAGACAGCATAGAGCAAAGAGCGAGGTCCCAGCTCTGGAAAAAGCCGAGCGCCAAAATGACTACGCCGTTCATGAGGAACAGAATGTTTCCCATAGGAACGTCCCGTTTTCTCGTCACGATGGAGCCGAGAATATCGAATCCGCCGGTAGAGCCTCCAACACGCAATGAAGCGCCGATGCCAGCCGCCGAGATGATGCCTCCAAATACAGCACCGAGTATAGGGTCTTTAGTAACCGATATGACGGGAATGATAGCGATAAACCAAGTGGTGCTGACAACTGAAATGCAGCTAAGAACGATGTATCTTCGTCCGACCGCTTTCCAGCCCCATAAAATTAGCGGAACATTAAGCAAAAAATACACAACGGAAATATTCCATCCGGTTACATAACCAATAATGGAAGCCACCCCAGTGACACCGCCGGATAACAACTGATGAGGAATTAGAAACAAATTAAGGCCTGCAGCCACAAGCAAGGCGGATATAAGTATAATTCCGACCTCCTGCATTGGTTTGAGCGATGCCTTGACAGGTTTACTGATAGTTGGTACATATGGAATCCGATTCATTTCTGGGCCTTCTTTTCTCACGTTATAGTCATAAAAAAATGTTATCGCTTTAAATTATCTTTTTTATCACCGTACTTGACTATGACAGAAGTTACATCTTAAATCAAGTATTACTTCATGTAAATATAGTTTGGCAGAATCGGCCCTGTACAATTCACATAATATGTCCAGATCATGCTAGACCTGTGACTTGAAAATGAAGGTCAAGCTCCTGATTGTGAAATACAATGTGAAGTGAACTTACATTTGCTTTGTAATAAAATCGCTAAACAGACAGGAGTTCGAACATATGCAGTACACCAATCCCGTTATATCCGGCTTTTATCCCGATCCAAGCATCTGCCGAAGGGACGGCGATTATTATTTAGTCACAAGTTCGTTTGAATATTTTCCTGGAGTACCTATTTTCCATAGCAAAGATCTTGTTAACTGGCGGCAGATCGGTCATTGTCTCACAACAGACAACCAGCTACCCTTGGCAAATACTCCAAGCTCATGTGGAATTTATGCTCCAACGATCCGTTACCATCAAGGCTGGTTTTATTTGGTGACAACCAACGTAAGTGGTGTAGGCAACTTTTTTGTCAAAACGCAAAATCCAGAAGGACCATGGTCCGATCCAATCCCTGTTGCGCAGAACGGAATAGATCCTTCCATCATGTTTGATGATGATGGTCGCGTATACTTTCATTCATCCAGTACTGGTGATCAGGGACATGGGATCTATCAATGTGAAATCGATATCGAAACCGGTAAAATACTGACGGAGAGCCGATTGATCTGGAAAGGAACAGGTGGTGCTTATCCGGAAGCTCCACATTTGTACAAAATTAACGGTCAGTATTATTTGATGATCGCTGAAGGAGGAACCGAATACGGGCATATGGAGACTGTTGCCAGAAGCAATCATCCGTATGGGCCATTTGAAGCTTTTCCTAATAATCCTATACTCTCGAACAGAAGCATGAAGTCCAGCATACACGCAACAGGCCATGCGGATTTAATCGAGGCTCAAGATGGAACCTGGTGGGCAGTATGTTTGGGAATACGTCCGGTTGCATATCCTATGGCTCATCATCTCGGCAGAGAGGTGTTTCTGGCACAAGTACAATGGACGGCTGACGGTTGGCCGATCATTGGTAATGAAGGACATGTCGAACCGGTGATGAATGCACCGAAGCTGCCAGAAGTCCTCTGGCCGGAAAAGAGCGTTAGAGATGATTTCAACGAATCAAAGCTGGCATTTGATTGGAATTTTTTACGAAACCCGGTTCAGGGAAGCTGGTCATTGGATGAACGCCCGGGGTATCTTGTGCTTTATGGGAATACAATGTCATTGAATGAGACCGGTTCTCCTGCCTTTGTTGGCCGACGTCTTACTCAATTCACAGCTAGAATAGAAGCCTTGATGGAATTTGAACCTCTGCACGATGGGGAGGAAGCAGGGCTAACCGTTTATATGAACGAAAGGTTTCATTATGATTTAGCGGTAAAAATGACGAATAGACGTAAGGTTGTTGTTTTCCGCAAGACGGTTGGCTCATTAAAAGTAGAGGAGTCCCGAGATTGTCCGGAAGGACCTATTGTGCTCCAGATTCAAGCTTTTCCCGAGAAGTTTGTAGCCTCGATCCGAGCTCCACAATCGGAGACAATTGAAGTGGGGTGGGGGGAAACTCATCTTCTTAGTACCGAAGTTGCCGGAGGCTTTACGGGAGTATTTGTAGCAATGTATGCAACGAGTGAAACAGGACAATCTGCGCCTGCGTCATTCGATTGGTTCGATTATGAACCGATAACCATGTCTTCCTAAACTGAAGGGGCTGTTCCAAAAGTAGGTTTAGTGTCAAAACTAGAAATAGCGGTGCAAGGAAGACGATCCCTGTACCGCTTGATCCCGCCACCTTCCATGACCGTATCTCTTATGTAATAGAGTCATGCTGCGGAATTTCTGAAATTCCTGCAAATGTGCAGGCTTTGATCATGTAAATCCACCCAATGCTCTAAATTGCTGCGAATGTGCAGGCTTTCTCTAAGGATTCTCTCCAAACTAATCAATTCTGAACCATATTCCTGCATTTTTGCAGGCTTTTGTTCATCCATTCACAGCTACTTTTAAAAAACTGCATTTTTGCACCTTTTCCTGATATCTTAGTAAATTTTTGGGACAGCCTCTTCTTAAGAAGAGAGGAGTTGCAAACAGCATTCGCAGCAATTACTGCTTGTTACGAAAGGATTTGGGTGACATGCCGAACGTTCTTTTAAATTGGCGCGTGAGATAATTACTGTCGTTAAATCCGCATTCATAAGAAATTTCAGTAATAGAAAGGTCTGTTCGTTTAAGAAGCGTACATGCCCGATCCAAGCGCAGTCTCTGAAGATAAGCGATCGGCGACGTCTGATAATAAGCTCGGAATATCCGGTTTAAGTGTCTAACGGAAATACCTGATCTGGTCGCGATCTCTTCCAACGTAACTTGCTCCAGATAGTGATCCTCAATATAGGAGATCGCACTCGCCAGATGCATCATACTGCTGTCTACGCCTTTTTCCTGTTGATCATATTGTCTCGACAAATAAACGACTAGCTCCATAAATCGGGAGGCAAGCATGGTCTGATAGCCTTGAAGCTTGTTATCGTATTCCTCAATCATGACCGAAATCAGCGACGAGACATATTCCAGGTTTGAGATCGACATGTTCAATTTACTTTTATATGGATTAATACTGCGATAAAACGGCTCCAATATAAAAAGCGCCTGATAACCGTTTAAAGTTCGCAGATCCGTACCGGCAGATTTGAGCATTTCAGGCTTGTACATAATATTGCATATCTTGAAATCGTGCGGGGCTTTAAAAGCGTGAGAAGTTCCACCGTTAATAACAAAAACATTCCCTTTTTTAATAAAGGATTCTTCATGATTGACAATATGAGTGGCATGTCCATTCAGTACAATGACCAATTCCGAGAAGTCTACATGCTGATGATTAGACAAGTCCTCATGATGACCACCATATTGTATAAAAAAGGGAAACTGTTCATCCGTTGTAAACCAGTTCAAGTATATATTTTCCAAGTAATTACCACCTAAAAAATGATATGTCTATATCATGCTATTTACTTGCACATAAATCAAGATTTTAGTTATTATCTTTTGTATCTGAAGAACCGATATAATAGTGAGTCTAGAGAACTACTTTTCATAAATTATGCCTAAAGGAAGTGGAAAGAGATGTTAAAAAAGAAATGGCTTATCATCCCGTCGGTTGTGGCGGCACTGTTTTTCAGCCAACCCGCACTCGCAGCAAATACTTTTCCGGATGTGGATGAGACCCAATATGAATGGGCTGCAGAATCGATTCGTTCAATGGTTGACAAGGGCGTTGTCAGCGGTTACGCGGATGGGACGTTCAAGCCAGATAAAACTGTAACGAAAGCAGAATTTGTACATATGTTCCACAAGCTTTTTCCAGAAATAAATCATTCATCCGGCAAATCATCTGACTTTGCTGATGCGCGTAAGCACTGGGCGAACAAAGACTTTGCAGCTCTATTCAACGGGGATTATGTATGGCAATTTGCTGAAAATATAGGGGGCAAATATCCAAATTATCAATTCTATGTAAGTCCTGAGAAACCATTAACTCGATGGGATGTAATGATGATTGCCTCCATTCGTACAGATTACACGAATCTGACTTTTCATCCTGAGATAGAGGAAGTGATTTCAGCGGCGGCAGAGTACAAGGATGTTAAAATTCGTCCGGCAAATTATAATGACGATTTTTCTGCCTACTATCCGGTACTTTACATCGATTATAGTGAAGAAGAGTACTACTATGATGGTGATTTCCAGGATCAAAAGGCAGAAGCATTTTATACCTTGACCAAGCTGGGTGTCCTTACCGGAAATGAAGGTTACAATCTTACAGCGATTGTACGAAGCTACAACACAATCAAATGATTTATAAGGTCATTTGCCATAAGGATCAACTAAACCGTGCTGCTCTGCAGCATGGTTCTTTTGTGCTCATTTTCTGACAATGATGGGCGGCAGCCCATTTTCCAATCCAATAAATAGGCTGCTGCATAGGATAAAAAGACTTGTAAATATCAATAAAGAGGAGAAATGAAAAATATGTACCGAAACGGTTGCTATTATGATCAATGGCATCATCCAATGTATGACTATTGTGCTGCCAACTGGAACCGAAACTCAGGCCCATATTATTGTGGACAGCTTTATTATCGAAAATCTCATAATGAAAACATTAAATTAATGGATTATGGCCCCAACCCTTTTGTTGTAAATATAGAAGAAGCTGCGGAACAAAACAATACTTACCGAACCACATTATGGACAGGGGAACACTTCCAAGTAACCCTGATGAGTATTAATGCGGGAGATGATATCGGCTTGGAAGTTCATCCGGATACGGATCAGTTCATAAGAATCGAAGAGGGGCAAGGACTTGTTCAAATGGGTGACAGCAAAGACAAATTGAATTTTCAAGCCATGGCCTATGACGGCTATGCCATTATGATACCTGCTGGAAAATGGCACAATGTAACCAATACAGGTCGTTCACCGCTTAAGGTTTATGTAATATACGCTCCTCCTCATCATCCGCATGGCACGGTTCATAAAACAAAAGCAGATGCCATGACTTCAGAGACATAATAGCTGCCGCCGCCAGAAATGGCGGCTTTTTTAGTTAAGAACGGCTAAAAAGTTAAAGGGCAATATCATACAAGAATGTGTTTGCCGCTTGTGATACTCTAATTATCAGATCATCAAGAAAGGAGTACATATTTATGATACAAGAAATGAGGACCGTAAAATATGATGCGCAATTAAAGGTTGAAGCCTATCATTTTCAAGGGATAATGCAGAAGTTCCCCAATCATTTTCATGAGTATTATGTGATTGGGTTTATCGAAAAGGGCCAGCGGCTTTTATCCTGCAAAAACAAGGAATACACTATTAAACCAGGAGATTTATTGCTGTTTAATCCCCGTGATAATCATGCTTGCGAACAAATTGATGGCAAAACGCTGGATTATCGCTGTATCAATATTCAGCCTGAAATTATGAGTAAGGCAGTCTTTGAAATAGCAGGAAAAGAGTGTTTGCCTTATTTTACGCCTCAGGTCATTTTTCATAGTGAATTGGTTTCTGTGCTCCGGGAGCTGCACCAGATGCTTATGGAGGAACAGAAAGATTTTAGAAAAGAGGAAATTTTCTTTTTCCTTTTGGAGCAGTTAATTGAAGAATATACGGAACGGGGAATTCCCACAGGCAATACAGATCAAAGTACGGAAATAAGGGGAATCTGCGAATTTATAGAAAACAACTACATGAAAAACATTACGTTAGATGACCTGTGCAATCTTGCTGGATGGAGTAAATACTATTTACTGCGCTCCTTTACAAAGCAAAAAGGTATTTCACCCTATAGTTATTTGGAAACGATACGAATTGACAAAGCAAAGAAAATGCTGGGGCAGGGAGTATTGCCAATTGACGTGGCATTGCAGACCGGGTTTACCGACCAAAGCCACTTTTCTAATTTTTTCAAGAAGTTTATAGGGCTGACGCCAAAACAATACATGAATATTTTCAAGGATGCCCACAATTGATTTTATATAGAAGGGGTTATCATGGACAGAAAAATAGAGATTCAAGGACATTTGTTTGCGTTTGTGACTATTATTATTTGGGGTACGACCTTTATATCAACCAAAATACTTTTAAGCGCAATATCACCTATTGAAATATTGTTTTTAAGATTTATGCTTGGTTTTCTTGTGCTGCTTCTTGTTTATCCTCACAGGCTCAGGGTTAAGGAAAGAAAGCAGGAACTCTATTTTGCCGGGGCCGGTTTATGCGGCGTTACGCTATATTATTTACTTGAAAATATTGCCCTAACTTATACTTTTGCATCCAATGTAGGGGTCATTATTTCTATTGCGCCGTTTTTTACTGCCATCCTTGCACATTTGTTTTTGGATGGTGAGAAATTGAAACTGCAGTTTTTTATAGGCTTTGCAATTGCTGTTGTCGGAATTTTCCTTGTTAGCTTTAATGGAAGCATTAATTTAAAACTAAATCCTTTCGGGGATATACTGGCGGTTTTAGCCGCTGTGGTATGGGCCGCTTATTCTATTCTGACAAAGAAAATCAGCGGATTTCACTATAATACCATTCAAGCAACACGAAGAGTTTTCTTCTATGGATTGGTATTTATGACACCCGCTTTATTTATATTTGGATTTAAGCCAACCATAAATGAACTGCTGCACCCAAGTAATTTGTTTAATATCCTTTTTTTAGGATTAGGGGCATCTGCACTTTGCTTTGTAACGTGGAACTCTGCGGTAAAAATATTAGGCGCAGTAAAAACCAGTGTTTACATTTACATGGTTCCTGTAATAACCGTTGTTACTTCCGTTATTGTGCTTTACGAAAGAATTACCGGAGTTGCTGTGTTCGGGATTGTACTTACGTTAACAGGATTATTTATTTCGGAGCGTAAAATCTCTGCAAAAACAAAAGGAGTTTTAAAGAAAAAGCGATCTTAATTCAAGAGAGGTTTAGACAGACTGCATTCGATCAGATAAAATTAAGACCAATACTCTTTAAGAGGTGTACCAAATTACTGGAGAAATCAACAAGCCTGCTTTTTCATTGTATCGAATGACTAAGGTACTCATTTACAAGTAAATATAGATTAAGCATGAATCATAAATTTCTAAATTTTCTACGAGTATACTATGAAAAGTATGACCGAGAGGGTGATAGAATGGCGCGTGTTTTATTTATAAATGGCGGATCTGAGGGACATATCAATCCTACGATAGGAGTTGTGCAAGAGCTTGTTGCGCGCGGAGAAGAGGTAGTTTACTTTTGTATAGAAGCATTTCGGAAGCGCATTGAAGCAACGGGGGCTACCGTTCGAACGTTTGATGATCACAAATTTATTAAAGCCTTTATCTCCGGCGGAAGAGATCATTTGCTCGAAAGAATTAACGGCCTTTTACTTACGGCAGATATCGTCATACCAAGCGTTCTGGAGCAAACCGCAGGAGATCGTTTTGATTACATCATCCACGACTCCATGTTTGGCTGTGGGCGTTTACTTGCTCAAATACTTAAGCTACCTGCAATTAACTCTTGCACTTCCTTTGTGCAGTCCACAAATTCATTGGATAAAGCGTTGGAACAGTTTTCTAACGAGGCGCCTTCTGAAATTGTTAAAACTGTGTTCGATAGATTTCAAAGTCTGGCAGTGAGGGTATGTGAAAAATACAATGTAGAGATACATTCTCCCTACGATGTGTTTTGCAATCCAGCACCCCTTACAATCGTTTATACAACAAGAGAGTTCCAACCTGATGAAGAGGCTTTTGATCACACATACAAATTTGTAGGCCCATCGATTTCTCAACGATTAACTCAGGACAGCTTCGACTTTGCTGGAATAAGAGGGGAAAATCCCATTTACATTTCAATGGGCACAGTCTTTAATCAGCTGACCGATTTCTATAAGCTTTGTTTTGACGCGTTTGGGAAGACGAATCATAGCGTTGTAATGTCTATTGGAGAAAAAGCTCAATTATCTGATTTAGGGGTAATTCCTAATAACTTCATTGTAAAAAACTATGTTCCACAAACCGAAATCCTGCAACACACTAAATTATTTATTACACATGGTGGAATGAACAGTGTCCATGAAGGCTTATTTTACGGGGTTCCTCTCATTGTAATCCCACAAAGTGCTGATCAGCCGATCATCGCGGAGCAGGTCGCCAACACCGGAGCAGGCATTGAATTACCCATGCATAGCTTGACTGCAAGTCAACTACGTGAGGCCGCAGATCATGTATTAAGCCATGCATCTTTTAAGCTAGCCGCCGCAAACTTTAGGGAATCCTTTCGAAAATCAGGCGGGTATCATCAAGCTGTCGATGACATTTTCGATTTCAAAAGTCACTATCCTATGTAGGCATTTGCTAACTAAAAGCAATCGTATGATTAACTTAGCTAAATACGGAGGAACCACGAAGGATGGTTTTTTTATTAAGTAGAAGAATTTTGTTCCAGAATGAGGGGGGAACTTCAGCGTGAATTCGAATAGGTTAACCAGTTTCAGCTGGACTGGATCTGAACGGGCGTAGGGAACTTAGAACAGGGAAAAATTATATTTTGTTGATCACTGATGGATATCTTGAAGCAAAAGATGCTACCAGCTCAATTCCTGAGCTTTGCCGCTCGGAGAGTTTGATCGAATCATTTCTACATAATCTACATTTACATCAAATTTGTTTTGTTTACATATTGTGTAAAATTATGAGATGATATGTTGTACAAACGTTTGACCAGAGTGTGCTTTTTATCCTATCAAAAAAATATTCAAGAGAAGGGGAGGTGTATTTGTTGCCTCTGAAGTCAAAGTTACTGTTCGTATCGTTTGTATTTAGTCTCGCGTTAGTTGGCTGTAACAAAAATACCGATGTGGGAGAACCAACAGCAGCAACTCCGTCAGCAACTTCGTCATCGGCCGTGTCAAGTCAGTCTCAAAGTCCCGTTGCAGATGCCCCCAAGAAACCCGTGGATACGCCTGTCCGATTTGAAGAGGGTGTTCTTTCCACGGATGAGAAACATGAGTGGGCCTTTGCGTTTACTCCCGAAGGGGATGCAATGATCCTTCAACGTGGAGACAACGACGGTAGTGGTAGATATACGATTTACGAATCCCATCTGAGCGACGGTAAATGGAGCGAGCCAGTTAAGTCCGATCTCGCTCCCGATGCTCTTGGCGAGGACGGAGATCCGTTCATTACGCCTGACGGGAAGCGGCTGTTCTTCGCAACGAACAGAACAGACAACGGAACGAAGGCTGACAACGATATTTGGGTTTCCGAACGTGAAGGAGAGAAGTGGTCTGCACCACGCCCTCTGGAAGGTCCCGTTAACTCGACAAGTCAGGAATGGCTGCCCTCTGTTGCCGCGAACGGCAACTTGTATTTCGAATCGGATCGTCCTGGCGGAGCTGGCCGAATCGATCTATACGTCTCCAAATGGACGAACGGAGCCTATTCCGAGCCGGAGAGGCTGCCCAATACGATCAACACCAGTGTGAATGATGAATCTCCTTATATCGCGCCCGACGAGAGCTACCTTATATTCGTACGCGGCCACAGATTCTTTATAAGCTTCAGAGTTAATAACGAATGGACTGAGCCAAAAGCGATCGTCTTACGTGACGACACAGGAAACATTAAGTACAGCCCATATGTCACAAAAGATCAAAGCACTCTATATTATACAAGCACTTGGAAAGGCACAGCGGATATTTACAAAGTAAGCTTTAATCCATTGGATTATAAACCCCAATAAAGGGCTGAACTCTGTCGTGAGATACATATACCTTACTACTAACATTATTTTGAGCTTGGCAGTAACTAGCACAAGATTATAAAAGTGCTCAATTTCGAGGACAATAACATACACACTCAAGAAGCCGCGAAAATCGCGGCTATTTTTTGTATATAGCGTGCCCAGAGGCACGCATCATCTTGTTGATGAAAGTTCAACCGAAGGAGGGACCAAGCCACCTTCGTAGCTAGGCTACCTGCTGTACAGTTTGATGAGGAGGGGGCTGTCCCAAAAGTAGCTTTAGTATCAAAACTAGAATAGCGGTGCAAGGAAGACGATCCCTGCACCGCTTGATCCCGCCACACATTCTATGACCGTATCTCATGTGTAATAGTGTATGATGCGAGATTCCTGAAATTCCTGCAAATGTGCAGGCTTTGATCATGTAAAGCCTCTAAATGCCCTAAATTGCTGCAAATGTGCAGGCTTTCTCTAAGGATTCTCTTCAAACTAATCTATTCTAAACAATATTCATGCATTTTTGCAGGCTTTTGTTCATCCTTTCATGGCTACTTTTAAAAAACTGCATTTTTACATCATTTTCCTGATATCTTGCCTCTCCACTGCTAAAAGAGCGTTCCTCATAGTTATCTTAGATAACTTTTGGGACAACCTCTTTACTCTAGATCATAGTCGAGAAGATGACAGTCTTATAGTTTTGTCACAAGATTAATGAAATTAACGATTACAAAAAGAGATTAAAGTTAGAGAGAATTCTTTTTTTCATTTCTATAATTCTAAAAAATGAACGATTGGGTTCAGTTAACAGTCATATAGTCGAAACCAGTACACAAAGGAGGTGTTGTACGTTATGGATGATCGCGAATTATTTATGAGGTATAAGGAACAAGTTTACCGACTTTGCTATTACATGATGCAAAACCAATCAGATGCAGAGGACATTTGCCAAGAAGTGTTCGTGAAAGCGATACTTTCCGACAGAATTCAAATCCGGGATATAAAATCATGGTTACTGAGAATTGCAGCAAATGAGTGCAATAACGTGCTGAAAAGGCGTAAAAATGGTTGGATGAAAGAAATGAATGCTTATTTATTGTCTCGTCCTCGACTTTACAATCCAGTAGAGGAACATCTAGATCAACAGGAGATTCGACTGCAATTTAAAAAGCTATACATTAGACTTCCGGACAAAATTCGTATTGTCTTAACGCTTCGTTATGAGAATGAATTGTCAGTTCCTGAGATATCTGGTGTAATTGGTATCCCTGAAGGAACAGTAAAATCCAGATTAAATAGGGGGGTTCAGTTGCTTCAAGAGTTCGCGTTAACTCAATTAAAGGAGATGATTGGTAATGAATCGGTACTCTGAAAACAGGGCAAAAGATGATACTCAACTAAATCCGCCTGAAACGGATTATGATGCAATGTGGATAGCGATCGAGAAGGAAGTGAACAAACGAAAATTTGCTCAGCAGATGCCACAATTATCAAGATTCAGAACAAGACTTATACCTTTAACCATTGCATTTTCATGTTTTCTAGTGATTGCAGTTCCAGTGTTTGCTGGAGTAGCTCTTAATTGGGATAGCCTTCATGGCGGAGGTAGTGTAAACAATGCCTTAAATCATGGGATAGGGCAACGCTATGATTTAAGTGATTCCAGCAAGGGGATAACGATGGGCCTTCATGGTGTCGTAACGGATGGAGAGAAGATGAAAATGCTTGTCTCACTAGGCTCAGATATGAGCTTGGATCAATATGATGTCGTTGAATTTGAAAAAATGAAGGTTACTGATAAGCCAGGTATCTCAGAAAACCTGAATGGGTATTTAAATTATGATACCGCAAGTGAAAAGTTACTAGGCATTTATGAAACAAAAGACCAGCTACAACAAAATATAAATACCTACACACTTGAAGCGGAAAATCTTGTTTTTTATAAATATGAGGACATCCCATTAAGATCAGATATACAGGTGGGGGATGTAATTCATACTGGATCAAAGCTATATCCAACTTTACAAATCCAATCTATCAACCAATCAAGCAACAAGATTATAGTTAGGTATACGATTTCATCGTCACAATCAGACCAAGGGCAATGGGATCCGCACCTAATACTTAAAACTAGTAATGATGGAGAAGATCGAGGTAGAATGACGATTTTACCAAATGACGGATCGGATATCCTTATTGAGCAGGTATTTAACAATCTAACTGAGAAAGAATGGAGAGCTTCTGAAGTTCTTTTCAGCAATTTAGATGAAGCGAAGAGGATTGCTAGTAAGTGGAATTTAACCTTTAAAGCAGATGGAAAAAAAGCAAGTGAAGCTTTATATACTCAAAAACTGCAAACTTACGATGATTTTCAAAAAAAATCAGGGATCAAGCTGGAACAACTTATCATTACTCCATTGGAAATTAAAGTTCCTATTCAACAGGATTCCTCGATGGAACAAATGAAGGCGGGTGTTGTTTGGTATAACACTGTAAAGCTTGCTGTAGGGAACAACGTAATTGAAGGTGGCCTAAGCGTAAAGGGAGATGATCCAAATCATTATCAACGATTATACCAATTTCAATCATCCGAATGGTATAAGGACTGGTCACAAGTTCCATTAAAGCTAATTCTAGAAGATGCTGTTGTTACAAAACGAGATATGACAAAAAACTGGATTTCTTTAATTAATACGAGCAATATAAAACAGTCTGCTGAGCTTGAAATTGATGATCATATTACGATCCATATTACTTATTATTCTGAAGGTGATGACTTAATTGTCGAGACAAATTCTGACTCACCACAGTTCCAGGGAATTAATCAAAGCTCACTGCGTTATAATGGAGAAGTAATCTATCCTGAATCAAATCCAAGTGGACCAGAGCACATCAGTAAGAAGGTAGAACGTTACAAAAATATTGATCCTAATGAAACAATAGAATTTAATCCGGGATTTTACAAATATACAGATTCTAGCTTGAATACTGAAATAGATCTCATTGCGAAATAACAGAATATAATGATCGTGAACAGGCTGTCCCAAAAGTAGGGTTACTGTCAAAACTAGAAATAGCGGTGCAGGGAAGATGATCCCTGCGCCGCTTGATCCTGCCACACATTGTATGACCGTATCTCATGTGTAATAGTGTCATGATGCGGAATTCCTGAAATTCCTGCAAATGTGCAGGCTTTGATCCTGTAAAGTCTCTAAATGCCCTAAATTGCTGCAAATGTGCAGGCTTTCTCTAAGGATTCTCTTC